>JAABUL010001007.1_pt1 | contig 56775 bp, 95 predicted proteins | sample 5559151 | NCBI WGS metagenome assembly JAABUL01 (sample SAMN10711876, study PRJNA513368) | rock metagenome | isolation source: Antarctica rocks | place: Antarctica: Victoria Land, Pudding Butte sud
GCCTGCCTCTGCTCGGCCGAGATCCGTGTCACAAAGCTCCACATAGTGTCTGAACTGCGTAAAGAGGGCAGTGAGGCTTCTTAATGACGATGCTGGGCTCGTTTGCAGCGGAGACGGGCGCGTTTCTTAATCTACAGTTCAAATGACTGTAATTTTCGAATATCCGGCCGTTTCGCGCAGCACTGCTGGAATTATTATCCACCTTTCGCGCGGATTTCGCGCAGTGCTGAAAACCCGCGCGAAATTGCTTCGCGCAGCGGCCGCCGAATTATTTTTGCGCGAATCATGCCCGTGACTACGGTAATACGTGAAGGAAAGTGAAGTCGAGCGTTGACTTTTGATTTAAGATCGACCGTCAATCGAGCCATAGGGTATCGTAGGCACGTCATGAAACATCTGTTCAATCTAAAACAACACCAAACAACATCAAATCTTTGCAACGACAACACTGGTCGCATCGCTTCTCGGACACCGGCGGACACCGGCGCTTGCTTTCGTCATTGCAGCAGTGTCTGTCTCTGTCTCTGCAACAGTGTCTCTGCTGCCAAGACCTGCCTCGTAGATTTTCCCCACGTCACATGATGGTGCACCTGGACGTTGCTGCATCCTGCTGCTGCCCCGCCACCGCCCCGGCGGCCGGCGCCCCAGCAACGGACGAAGGCCCCGCTTCTCCCGGAGTCGGTGGCGCATACGAGAACTGCGAAGTGTCCAGGCCATACCTGCGCATCGCAAAAGATAACGCGCTTAGAACATGCTGCCCCGCGCAATCGAATGGCTCGTTGCCCTTTAGAAAGGCGGCTCAGGTCGTGTCCCGAGTGCACCGTGGATCACTGGACCTCGTGTGTTTTTGCATGCATTTGCATGCGGGTGACGCACTTGTCGCGCATGCGCTGACTCCAGGGGTCGTCCTTCGGCAGCGTGGACGCTGCCGCCGTCCCTGTCTCCACGTCCCTGCAGAAGCGCAGGCAGCGGTGGGGTGGGCAGCAAGAAAACAAGCACACAGTTTCGATAGAGGACAGTTGTACGACATCCCGCTCGGCCTGAGCTGGACAATACGAAGGCGACACAGCAGGACAGAGCAAGAGCGCCTCACGACACCGCGCTCTAAAGCAAAGACAGCCTCATCGTTTAGTTCTCCTCACCCTGGCGGTGCCGCAGCGCTGCTGGGCGGCAGGAGGGGGCGCCGCCGCCCCCACACCTGGGCAGTGTGCAAGCCGGCGTCAGACAGAAAACACCAGTCAGAATAGATCAAGCGGCCACTCTGCCATCGCTGGTGCCAACAGAACAGCACCCCTGCATGCAACATCTTCTCCAGGATGCAATCTTCCCTGGGAGCAGCTGCGCTGCAAGGAATGAAGTGCTATGTGCAGGGCACACACAGCGATCCTTAAACCCTAGAGGGCGCCGCACCTCCTCATCATCGTCGCTGTCATGCTCGAGAGCGCGCGCCTGCACCGCGCTCAGCGCAAAGGCCACCACCACGCTCACCACCTGCGGCGCATGCCGCATACACCATCACAACATTTCGCATCATAGGGCAAAGTTGACCGATTTGAACTCACATCTCCACTGACCACCATGGTACTGCAATTCTGCGATTCTGCAATGCCGACCGGCCACTGTTGCGAAACGGGCTCGACCAATGGCCGCCTGCTACCAACGGGTGCAAAGCATGCTTCAGGGGCCTGATCCCACCTAGTTCAGAGTACAAAAAGGCTGCGCCTGCAGGAGCAGCACGCCGAGGCCGACCCGCTTGCACACCGCCATGCGCTTCTTGATTCTCAGAGAAGCAACACTGCTGCGAAATGCTAAGGGACTTGCCTGTAGCAGCAGCACGCCGAGGCCGACCCACTTGCACACCGCCATGCGCTTTTCGATCCAGCGGTGCAGGCGCTTCGCCTCGCCGGTCTCGTCGTGCGGCAGCCGCTTCTGCCACTCCGCGTCCGCAAAGAACGCCAGCGCGACCGCGCCCTGCAGTCGTGGGATCACTTTCTGAGTTTCTGATAGTGGACATGTGTTTTGTCAAGCTTGAGCGTCAGCAGCCAAAATCTCCATCGCAGTGCGGCAGCACTGGTGTCTCTATCTGATAAACGTGTCTGATCGTATTTGGGCGTCAGCGGTCGGGATGCAGAAAACGCCAGCTTCAGCTCGCGGCATACACTGTGCAGGCAGCATGGGAACAGCATCATCGCTGCAGCGGGTTGCGGGACCGGAGCTGGGTACATTAAGTTTACGTTTACCAGCAGTAGGAAGATGGCCAGGAATGCGTACAGGCAGAAACTTTAGAATCGTGCAGGACCCCAAAAACCCTGCCTGAGCCAGCAGCAGGACGATGGCCAGGAACGCGTACAAACCCAGGCACACGCGGCTGTTGCGCGCCGCGCCAATGAGGCCCGTCATTGCCGTCACGAACGCAAACAGGCCGATGCCGCCAAACGCAAAAATAAACCTGCGCGGTCAGCAGCGCGGGGTGTCAGTCGTCGGCTGGGAGGCATCAGCTGCCCACAACATGAAGGCGCATAAGGCTTTCAAAGTGCATACGGCTTCCGACCCAGCATCCTCTTGATCAGACGTGTTCAGGGGTTGTTGCTGCTGAGTAGGAAGCAGCAAGCCTGGTGTCGCTGCGGCTCACCAGGGCATCTGCGAGTGCTGCAGCAGCTCTGCATCAAACAGCGAGGCTGGCCCAGGTGGGCCAGGAGGCGCAGGTGGCATCGCCGGGCTGGGATGGACCGGCGGCGGGAAGGCGGGCGGCGCCGGCACCGGCTTTGGCCGCCGGTGAATCTCGCCAAACATGTATGTCGCATACACGATGATGGCGAGGCCGCATAGCGCCAGCAGAATGTTCGCGAGCTTCAGGATGAACCTGAACAGAGGAGTTTCCACCTCTTTGAATCAGGCGCGTGAAGTCATTGAGTGAAGCTCGAGCGCAGAGGAAGAAAAGCGCCATGCAACAGCGCGGTAATGCGCCAGGCATGACTGGGACACTGTACCTGAGGACAGCTGCGGCGGCGTTGCTCCCCGTGGGGCGCACGCTCTCCTGGTGCTGCAGTCGGGTCCACATCTTGAGCGCTCTGCAAATGCGCGAGCCCTGAGCCGGTTGATGGCTGGCCTCACAATTCAGTCGGGCCCTCGGTGAGCCTGCCAACGGCTGACGCCAGCAAGCTATACCGCGGACGTTCGCATAATCGGGTTCCTTGTTTGTTTCGTGTGCATGTCGCAGCGAGAACTGTGGGCTGCATCAGGCATGTCGGAGCTGCCCTGCTGCACCTTCCCCGTGACGTCCATGCATGACTGATGGCCTGGGAACTTTTCGACGCACACTCTGCCCAGCACTTTTCATGAATCGGCAAGTGGCAGAAAGGAAGCTCTCGTTTGTTGTCGAACAGACGCCAATGCAGGCAAATCACAGGGTGCATAGCCGCCGCCGCTCGCGTCGGCGTGCTTGCAGCACGCAGCCGAGCATGCGCAGTGGACATCAACATTCATACATCTGCTGTTCTGCAGTGCGCGTCCAATGCATCAGAGCAGACGTGCAGCTGCCGCTGGCCTCCGCCTGGAGTCTATGAGACGCCGCTTGACAGATGCCGCGCAGTCGAGCCGCCATCATCGCCGCGCCGGCACCATGGTCAACTCTCCGCCAGTGACTTCCGCCTCTGGAATCTTGATGCGCAGCTTGCGCGCCAGCTTCTCCACCACGAAGGCCTCGCCGGGCGTCACCAGCGACACGACCGTGCCCTTCCTACAAGTTGCACCAGCTGCTGCTGATCGCATGCACCGGCCTTAAGATGGAACCATCAAGCACAAGCCAGGGTCAGCCGGGTCCTTCGGCAGGGTCAGCTGGGTCCTTCGGGTGGGCTCCGCCGGGGAGGAAGCAGTTTATACTGCTTCCAAAACAAGAGCAACACCAACCACATGCACATCGAATTTCCAATCAGACGCTCACCGCCCGATGCGGCCGGTGCGGCCGGCGCGGTGGGCGTAGGAGGACGCGTTGCTGGGCAGCTCCAGGTTGAAGACCACGTCGCAGTCCTGGATGTCCAGCCCGCGCGCCGCGACGTCGCTTACGATCTGTAAATGAACCAGCACCACTTGGAGTGAGGACAGGGCATGCCCAGATTAAAAGCCAACACCACGTCGCAGTCCAGCCCGCGTGCCGCCACATCGCTCACGATCTGAAACAGAAAAGCACCACATGCACTGTCACCGTAGCATGTGCAAACGGATGTCCAGGATGTCGAATTCCTGCGTCCACAGAAGACCTTGATGTCAAGCGGAAGTGTGTGTTATGTCGCCCCAATATGGATCACAGCGCCAAGGCGCAGCCCCGGATGTCCAGGCCGCGCGCCGCCACGTCGCTCACGATCTGCAGGCGTCAGTGACGCAGCAACGATTGTGAAAAGGGGAATTGCTGCACTGGACGCGCGCTGCAGCCCTGCATGTGCTGACCTCGCGCTGCCACATCGCTCACAATCTGCAGGCGCCAACACTTGCACTGACAGAAAAACTTCCAGGCAAAGACAACTCCAATTGCGAGAAGATGTGACGCGAGCTTCAGCTTCTGGCAAGCGGCGCACCAGGGCGCGGTAGTCGCCGGCGCGAAACTTGGCCAGGATGGTCTGCCGCTGCAGCTTGTTCAGCTCCCCGTGCAGGCACGCCGCCTTCATGCCGCTTGATTCCAGCTTGAACTGCGTGTCCTGCGCGGCGCGGACAGACGGGCATGAGCACATGGCAAAGAGGGGTGGCAGAAACAGGTGCGCCTCAAATCAGACGGCCACACAGCGCCAGAGTCGCTGCCTGCTCAGCCGAGCCAGCGTGCAAAGCAAGGCGCGGTCGACGCCGAACTGTGCAGAGCCATACTGTGCAGAGCTGTCATGTGCCTAAGACCCTGAAACTCACCTTGAAATGCTGCTGGAAGATCATGAAGACGAGAGCGGGGCCGCCGAAACAGAGGATGGGATGGCGATGCATAGATCGTCATCAACCATAATCAGGGCACCTTCAGGCGCTGCTGGAAGTTCATGAAGACGAGGGCGCGATCGGCGCCGAGCGCGTGGATGCAGCGGCGCAGCGCGTCCACCTTGTGCCGCTGGTCGATGACTAGCCGCACGTGCTCCAGGTGGGGGGGCAGCGCCAGCCCCGCCTCCGCCATGCCCGCCTCCTGCGCCTCGGCGCCTGTGCGACACATAAATGCATTGTTATGACTGTATTCAGGCATAAGCTGATGCTCCAGGTGGGGGGGCAGCGCCTGCCCGCCTCCGCCATGCCCGCCTCCTACACCTCGGCGCCTGTGAAATACATGAATTCTGATAAGAAACGATGTTTACATGAAAGTGATTGTATCACAATGGCGGGAGCACCAGGTTCGCCTCCACGCTGCCGGCTTCCAGCGCCTCCGCGCCTGTCCAAAACACGAAGTTGGATCGATATTGGCGATATTGGCAGCGTCAGGCCCACCTCAGCACCAGAGGGAGGTTGCATCCGGTGGATATTTCCACACCTGCATGATGTGATCTGCCCCATCGTTGCAGTCGTCATGGCCCTGCCTTCAGCGCTGGGGCAGCGGCAGCCAGACTAGGCTAGGAAGAACACACGGTGCGCAGGATGTAAGGCAAAGCAACACTTTCATGCCCATGGCATCGCAAGTCGTCGATTCCACGTCCAGGGCGCATTCAGTAAGAAGGTCTAGACAGCGCACGCAGCGGCTTTTGGCCAGTGGTGTCCCAGCCCCACTGCGGTGCCGCTGTTCCTGCCGGCGCCGCCGCGCCCGGCTGCTGCTGCCGCGGCTGCTGCTGCTGGGCCGCTACATCATCCGGCGACGCCGCCGCCGCCTCATGCTCCGCCGCTGAACCATGCTCCGCCCCCGGAACCGCCGGCTCCGCCGGTGCGACGCCGACGATGACGGGTTGCAGGTCGGGGCACCAGGGCGCGCACGCCGCCAGCACGCTCGGCGTCAGCGTTGCGGACACCAGCACCGTCTGCCGCCCCTCGGCGCACCGCTTGCCTGCGCGGTCCACGTCACATGGTCAGCGGAGGTGTGCACACATAGGTTGTCGAAGACACCCGCCGCGAAAGCTGGCGTCAGGTGTGCAGACACCCGCACAGCCTTGCGGACACCAGCACCGTGTGCCCTTGCACACCGCTGCCTGGACGGCCAAATTGGCGTGTCCAGCGGACGTATGCCAAGCGCATGACAAGCGCGCCAGGCGCGCATGCTTTCTGTCAGCCCGTACACAGCCCTGCACCCCCGCATCCAAGACAGATTCGTCCACCGATGTGCGCCAGCAGGCGGGAGACGTCCTCCCTGAAGTGTGCGTCCAGCTGCTGGTCCACCTCGTCCAGCACCAGCGCGGGCGTGTGTAAACCATATTCTCTTTTCGGATTTGCTTATTTTCAGGGTTTCTTCTTAGAGGGAACACAAAGCATACCAGTGTGCTCCAGGAGGCGGGACAGGTCCTCCCGGAAGTGGGGGTCCAGCAGCTGGTCCACCTCGTCCAGCACCAGCGCGGGCGTGTGGTGCGTCTGCAGCCGCCCGTCGCGGCTCAGCTCCGCCAGCCGCCCGGGTGTGCCCACCACCAGCACCGGCCGGTTCTCTTTGAGCGCCTCCGCCTGTGTACACAGGTTGGTGTCAGTTTGAGAGAGGATCATCGAGCCTCCTCAAACTGAAGCGCCTCTGGTGGAGCGTGAAGCACTCTGGACATTTCATGGAACCGCTGAGATGCAGCCCTTGCTCTTACTTCTGCATGAATGAATGTCAATACGGGAGCGGGGGCGTCCGGCGCACCTGTCGGTGCGGGTTGGCGCCGCCGATGCACTGCTGCACCGCCGCGCGGCTGGCTTCCGGCAGGAGGCTCTGCGCCACACGCACAATCTGCATGCCCAGCTCCCGCGAGGGCACCACCACCAGCGCCTGCAGAGAAGGTAAGACATTTGACGACCCTGAGCCGCGCAACGATTTGCATGTCCAGCTGCCGCGACGGCACTACCACCAGCGCCTGCAGCAATGTGGCTGGATTGCGCAATCTTGCTTCATGCGAAAGATGGTTGAATGAAGCGGCTGGTCGGTTTTGCGTCACGCTGATGCCACCCCAGCACATGGAAGGCAGCAAGCTTTGGGCAGGCAGCAGCGAGGACCCGCGCGCCAATTCAGCCAATCAAACAGCACATTGCGGGGCGCGCCTGCAGCGTGCCCCACTGCCCGCGGCCGCCGGCTTTCTGCGCCGCGGCGGCCTCCACTTCGGCGCGCACGATGGCCGCCGTCAGCACTGGTAGCAGGTACGCTAGCGTCTGCGGTTTGTGGAAAAGTTCACACATCAACATTAGGGAAAGCGACCATTTGCCTCCACCCCGGCGCTCGCGATGGCCGCCGTCAGCGCCGGCAGCAGGTACGCCAGCGTCTGCAGACTATGGAACAATTCACATATCAGTAGTCGGGCGAGCGATGTTCTGCCTCCACCTCGGCGCGCGCTATGGCCGCCGTCAGCACCGGCAGCAGGTACGCCAACGTCTGCAGGTGAGAAGATGCACAGGGTTTATGATCATGGGACGAGGAGCTTGCCATACAGCATTGCAGGGAGCTTGTTGCAATGTCACATTGCGGGGCATTGCCGATTCGGATCGGCTGGCAGTCCCTCGATGACGCCTTTGCTCAGGCATGCAACTCCTGGCGGAATAGCAGGAACACAAACGTACCTTGCCGGAGCCGGTGTAGCACTGCACGGCGACGTTGCCGCCCTGCAGCACCTTTGGGATGGTGGCCGCCTGCACCGGCGTCGGCTCAATGATGTCCTGCCGCCGCAGCTCCGCCTGCGCCGACATGTTGATGATGTATTGAGCAGCGCCAAGAGTAAAGCAAGCCGATGATGGTGACGGAAGCCTCCATCTTGAGATGGGTGTTGCATGGCGGCAAAGGCATGCATGCGGGTCATCCTGTGCAGGGCAACTCCTGCTCACCGCAAGCCGGCCATCGACGCCCAGTCGCTCGAAGGGGTTGCCAGGGGCATTGACGGCTGCTGCTTGCTCTTCTGCGGCTACTGCTGTCACTGCATGTGACATTGTCCGCCTGTGCGGTGCCGAGGGCCTGGCGAAGCATGCAGGGGCGGTGACGGCATTGCAGCGATCCCGGCGCTTTCGGAAGGATTGGGGCTGCAGATTTGACCTTTGTGGGGTTGTCACCGTGGCGCTGCTGCTGATGCTGCAGCTGGCGCCGCCGAAACTACTGAGGGACACGAGGCTGCCGCAGCGCAGCGGACGGCGCGTCAGCAGCATGGGGACACGTTGACTCAGGAGTAGCATGAGGCTCATGCTTGATACAGCAGCCTCTCACGCCTCACGAAATGTCAAGTTGACGCCTCTGTGGACACATGCGTCGAAATTGACGGCTCGATGAATGTTGGAATGGTGAGCTGCAGATAGGATCAGGCGTTGAACGACCGCTGGCACTTCAGTCGACCTCTGAACAATCTGCAGAGCTTGTAGAAGACGCGAGCCGTGATGAGAGTGCAGTCAAGTGCAGTCACCGATGGTCGGCGGTTCCGGAAACTCCGACAGTCTGGCCGAGTCCACTTCCACTTTTCGCTGCAACAGGCTCGTTGCAAACTTTACATGTACCTGTATCCATAGACATTTGCGTTAGCTGCTGTGGTGCCCATCGACGCTGCAGGGGCTGCGATCCAAAATATGCCTGACGCGCTGGCCCATCCCCAGCCTACCTCTCTGCATAATTGATTTGTTCCATCGCGGACCATGTGGATAGCTTGTAGCAATATACAGCGATCGTGCTGAATAGGCGCCGCTCAGTGCCGCTTCAGTAAGGACCTCATAGGTTGCCTGCAGCATCCTCAGCGCCGCACCGGACCGCACCACACTTCTAGTCTCAGCTGTGCCTTTGACACAGGTTGAGCTTTGTGCGGCTCTCAAGAAGGGCAGCTTTTTGGTCGTTCCTTGGAAGCACGGCGCGAGTGATTGCCTAGGGTCAGGAAGGGTGTCAGGGTGCCGCATCCGCTGTATGCGCAGCGTGATGTGACTCCGTCTGATCTACTGTCCGGCTTCCCAGCGCTGGCCCCGGATCGCAATGCAGCAGTCTGCCCAGCTGAAGTTCCAGGCACCACCTTATCTGGCGCAATGGTACGACGTGGAAGGGAAGATTGGCGAAGGCACGGTGAGCGAGCTGCGCAGCACCGCTGCTGATGCCTTCCGCTGTTGCCCAGATCTGAGAACAAGGTGACCATGATGCACACGAGGGTAGGATTGGCAATCATGCCAGCCACTTCATAAAAGTGCTGGGGTGCTGCTGCGCAGTTTGGTGTCGTGTACCTCGCTCGGGCGCGCAACAACCGCTCCAAGCTGCTGGCCATCAAGACCATGAAGCCCACAAAGGCGAGATGTGTAGACGATGTTGAAACCATTAGGTAATTTTGACAACATGAGCATGCAGCCCCGCAGGCGCACGTTGGCTGTGGAGCACAGGAGCTACTGATCTCATCATGGCGTATCCCATTGATTTGTCAACGCGTCCCTCCCCTGTACAGGAGTCTGACGGCATTTCGCCAACAGCCATCCGGGAGATCATGCTGCTGAAGGAGATCAAGCACGAGCACATCGTGCGCCTGGACAGCGTGCACCTGAACCGCCAGGTGATTGAAGGCAGCCCTGTATTGCGGTCTGATGCGGGGCTCCCACGACCCGCGACGCTAACATGCCCTGTGCCATCGCTGGCCGCATGCCGGGCGCAGCACATGCATCCCGCCAACAATCCTCTGCAGCCGCGGCATGCTCACATGCTCCCCTGCCGCACGGGCTTGCATGGGACGAATACATTGAGGAGTTCCTTCTTTCTCGGCACAGGACCCATGTCTGTCGTTGGCATTCGACTATGCCGATCACGACCTGTACGAAATAGTCCGCTTCCACCGCGAGCGGCTGCGCAATGCTTCCATGTCCCTGTACACGGTCAAGTCGCTGATGTGGCAGCTGCTCAATGGCCTCAGCTTCATGGAGCAGGTGACAATCATGTGCACAACAACTATGTCTTTGCGCTGAACAAAGCGCCTATCGGCATGGTCAGGCAAAGCGCCTATTGGCAGGGTCAGCAGTGTCAGCCAAGGATGCAAATCTCAAGCATGTTGTTAGGTCCAGAAGGTCTGACGTCCGGGATGATGATGTCTTGCTGCAGCACTGGATTATGCACCGCGATCTGAAGCCCAGCAACATCCTCGTGATGGGCGAGGGCCCGGAACAGGCGCGGTCTTCTCTTCCTTCTGTTAGGGTTTCCCTTGGAATGACATTCTCAACACCGTTTATAGGTGTGCGCACAAGCCGGCACTGCGATGGCGTCCTACTTACCTGGTGTTCCATCATGATGCTGTGCTGGGGATGCAGGGCAAAGTCAAGATCGGGGATTTCGGCCTTGCGCGCATTGTGCGGGAGCCGCTGCGGCCGCTGTACGACAATGGCGTAGTGGTGCGTGATTTCTAGGGCTTTTCTCATGCATCCCTGCCGTGCGTTGTGGCGCTGTGGCACATGATGCCGCGCAGTTGACGTCTGTCGGCAAAGCTCAGCAGTCGAAACGCTGCTGATCCGTGCAGGTGACGATTTGGTACAGGGCACCCGAGCTGCTGCTGGGCGCCAAGCATTACACCAGGTGCTGCTCTGCGTACCTTTCTGGAAAATTGTATTCAGCGTCACAGGAGCTGCTTTCGAGAAGCATGCGCCCTGACCACGCTCACGCCGAGCTCTTGGCCTGCACACATGTGTTGCTGCAGACTAAACGGCCATGGCGGCGGTGCATCACGCCTGAGTTCGGTTGATCTGTTCTGACTGGTAGCGCCGTGGACGAATGGCCCGCCGGCTGCATCTTCGCAGATCTGCTGACGCTCGAGCCGCTGTTCTAGGTAGTAACAAACGTAATTAATTTGTCGTTCTGCTTGCGCGCAGCGCCGTGGACGCGTGGGCCGCCGGCTGCATCTTTGCGGAGCTGCTGACGCTCAAGCCGCTTTTCCAGGGTGAGGAAGACAAACGCCACAGCGACTCCTTCCAGCAGGACCAGCTGGACAAGTGAGTTTCATGCGTCTTCGCCTTCCATTTGCATTTCTTCGTTTGCTGTCTCCGACTTGTTTCTGATTCCATCTTGACTATCGAGCAACATTCGGAAAAAGTCCAAGACGTAAGCCACGCGGAAACCACGTGGTGCGGGACGGCGCCGTCCTGCTGCCATTCCACGACGCTGGCGTCTCGCTCGCACTGATGCTACAAGTGCGTGCCACACCTGGCAGGATCTTCCGCATCCTGGGGCACCCCAGCCCTAAGGTGTGGCCGTCGCTGGAGCTGCACTTCAACTGGGCGGACAACACCAACAACATCCGCGTGCGCAAGCCCCATGCCGGCAGCACCGACCTGGAAGAGGTGGGCACACAGCAAACATCCCCTTTTCCCGGGGCGCAGCGGGAAGCACAATATAGGCGTGCTGCACTGCTTCGCAGCCTTTTGCCTGGCCATGCTGGCCGCTGCATGCCTGCTTGCCGGCTCGGACTGTACTGCACCTACTGCCACGGCCGCCCGACTGCATCACCATTGACGTGTGTGACTGTGTCCATCGACGATCAGACTTTGAGTCAATCTCATCAATTCATTGCAGTACATGCGGAATTCCTGTGGGACGCACGCGCTGCCGCCGGGCTGCGCCGCGCTGGACTTGTTAGCCAAACTGCTGACATACGACCCGGCGGGGCGGCTCACCGCGCAGCGCGCTCTGGCGCACCCCTTCTTCGCCGAGGTAGGATTTCTTATGCTTCTAAGATTTAAGAGGCGCAGCGGCCCTTCTTTGCCGTGGTGGGGTTCTAGGCTTTTAGGGTGCTGAAATGCCAGAGTGCTGCCAGAGTGCTGCAGCAGCGTCTTCGGCCTGCTCAGTTCCTGACAAGCGCAAACGTAGCGATGCCTTCAAAGAGGGTCTGTTGCTGAGATTCGTAGCATCGTGATCCGAGCTCGTCCTCACTGCAGGAGCCACTGCCTGGCCCCAACGCCTTCCGCCATGGAGCGAGGACCGTTGCACAGTATCCCAACCGGACACAGTACTACCCAACGCCACCAGAAGGTGACAAGAGACCGAGAATTTGTTGGCGTAATGCGTCTGCAGCTCCTCATCCCAGCATAATATTGTCATATATTAAGGTGCTATTCGAACTTGGCGCCTCAATCTCCTGGTCTCGTCTGTGCAGTCGCGGGCTCCATGTGGCAGCGCGGTAGGTAGTGGATCAGCGCCCAGAGAGCTCAGTCGACGACGTCCGATCGTCAAGTGTACTCTGCCTTGCAGCCAATGGACGTTCAGGTGCGTCATGTTGGCATGCAGCGCATGTTTCTCCCAGGGCTTGCGCTTAGAATACTTCATCGATGCTGTCACCTTTGCAACCTGATCACCCTGACGAGTGGATAGCAACAGTGTATTCTGACGTTGCACAGGTGTGGGCTTCAGCCATTCTGCCTAGCGGAATACTGCTGGTGTGCTTTTGACGCACACAAGGTCAAGCGGCCCTCGCTGCCACAGATCGGCTGGCTAGGGGTCCGCCACGCTGCGGCACCGGCATCCAGACTGTGTACTGCCATTCACGACGCGTACTTGCGGAATAGCCTGGCGTTAGCTACGGCTGACGTCGCCAAACCTCCTGCACCAATGCGAGGCAACAGCGGCTGCCTCGGCCGCGCTGTGCGCGCCTAGGGAGGCCGTTTGGCTATTGCAGCGTGCAGGGTCCCGCGGAAGCACAATTTTTCGTGACATTATTGTGCCATTGTGCCACATACGTATCTGCAAGCGAGTAACTGCACTTCACGTTGTTGTAGCCTCGCTGCCCCAGTGTTTTAGGAGGTTTTCACCAGTCTTCACCGCTGGTGAAGACCCGTGGCTGTGACGTAGCCGGGGAAATGAGGGCGGCCAGCTTCACATGCGAGGCGACGTGCACAAGTTGCCAGAACTCCGTTTGTGCGCAGCGGTAGGGGGAAGGATTGCCAGGTCGCAAGCATGCTGCAGAAACTAGGACAGCTTGCTGGCAGGCGGCTTGTAGGCCCGCAGGCGACGCCGGTGTGTTTCGCTGTTGCCCAAAAAGCCGTCTTGAAAGGCATTTTTACTGTGATATTGGAGCGTGCTACGCATGCTGCTTGCATCAATGCACCTTGTATCACAATGTATGTCTTTGCTTTATGCTGCACACATGACAACAAAGCATGCGAGCCATAGACTGTTCCGGATTCTAGAATGTTGACAGAGGTGCACGTCCCGTGTGTTTGCAGTCATGGGAGCGACTCTCGACACTCGGATGTGATGCACGATTCCTCAGGTGAGCCGCTGCCCTGCATCCGCTGCAAGCAGCGATTCCGACGAAGCTGACGGCTGCATGTATCCGATGGCGACTGTCCTGCCTGTGCCTCGGCTTTACAGCTATGCGTCGATGCCACTGTGTACTGAAACAGCACTGTAAACTGTTGCAGCACCACCGCTGCCCGGGGGGCATCTGGGAATGAGGTCATCGGTGTGGACCTGGGCACCACCAACTCCTGTGTCGCCATCATGGAGGGCAAGGTGGGAGTCCCATCGCATAATGTTGCTTCGTTGCAGTCAGTTCTGCAGAAATCACACGGAACGTATGTCGAGACTTGCATAAAGGCCTAATCTGCCGCAAATCGGCGCACCATGAGGGCTGTGGCACGGCGGCGTGCTCACCCAGCCCAGCGAGCGCCTGACGCAGCCGAGCTTGAGGGTGTTCTTACCGCTGCCGGCCCACAGAACTTATGTGTGCTGGAGAAGGGGGGCGCGCACCAGGGGACGCGTGTACCGGCACACCAGTGTGCTCATTTCGCCCCGCGAGCACCTGAACTGACTTCTCAAAACTCATTCTTGTGCAGAACCCGCGGGTGCTGGAGAATGCGGAGGGCGCGCGCACCACACCGTCTGTGGTGGCCTTCACGGACAAGGGAGAGCGGCTAGTGGGGCTGCCTGCCAAGCGGCAAGCGGTCACGAATCCGCAAAATACGGTGTACGCCGTGAAGCGGCTCATCGGCCGCAAGTTCGATGACCCGGAGGTCCAGCGCGAGTCAAAGGTAGGGCTTTGACGGCAGCGGCCTCTGTCGGCGGCTTCTGTTGACATGCTGCGGAGGAGTTCTTGCACCGCGGCATCGTCAGCCACACAGCTCTGGAGATGATGGCGGCTGCTGGATGTTGAGCATGCGGCGCACAGATTGACTGAGCATGTGGCGGGTAGAGCGATTGGGAGACCTTTGACGGACAGACGGTTTGTGGGGCCTTACATCGGCGTGTCTCTGTCGCAGATGGTCTCCTACAAGATCGTCAAGGCGCCCAACGGCGACGCCTGGGTTGAGGTGCGGGCGCCGCCTCTGGCGGCATGACTCGGCTGACAGAATTCAAATCGTGCTGCGCCTTAATTCGTTGCTGTGCCTTGCCTGTGCCGCTCGGCATCCAGCAGAACCTTGAACGCAATGTGTAGGCGCCTCGACCCTTGCGCTTGCTGATGATGCACAGGCGGGCGGCAAGCAGTACTCGCCGAGCCAGATCAGCGCCTTCACGCTGATCAAGATGCGGGAGACGGCAGAGGCCTACCTCGGCGGCCCCGTCACCAAGTCCGTCATCACCGTGCCCGCCTACTTCAACGACTCGCAGCGGCAGGTACCTTTTCTGGTTTCTCTTTGGCTCGTGAACATCGTATGTGCGTGCCGGCAAACATTGGAATGTCCTGTGGAGGGCTCATTGAGGGCGTCGGCAGAGGCCGGTCTGGGACTCCTGAGCATGCGAGGCGCGGGGCGGCATTGCCTGTCTGGGGAAGTCCTGATGAGCCTGCATCAAATGCAGCTTGCATCAAAACACAGGCGAAAGACTCGGACAAAAGTGGAGGTTTCTACGCTTCATCAATCTCGATCTTTCAACTGCAACTCCACAGGCGACGAAGGATGCGGGCAAGATCGCGGGGCTGGAGGTGCTGCGCATCATCAACGAGCCAACGGCGGCGGCGCTGTCCTACGGCGCGGACAAGAAGGAGGGCGTCGTCGCGGTGTACGACCTGGGCGGCGGCACCTTTGACATCTCCATCATGGAGATGGCGCAGGGCGTCTTCGAGGTGGGAGTCTTGAACAACGAAAATGGAATCTGCCAAGTACGCACCCAGCCGACAGGCTGGCATTGGGTGGTCAGTCGGCAAGGGGGAAGAGGGGGTATAGATTCTCGGCGGCATGGGTACGGACGTGTTCGTGGCATTGTTGGCGCTTCGTCGTGGTATCAGAAGTGTTGATGCAAGGCGGCGGCGGTTGATGAAGTAAGCCCTCGAGGCGATAGTGCCATAGCGCATTTTGCGCGGTGACGGCGCAAACAACCAATTGATCCTGCTGACGTCAGCCGGCCTTGCTCGTGCCTGCCTTTTGTTGTAGCGTCAAGCAACAGCATTGAGGTTTAGAACCAGAACTGGAACTAGTGCGGTGTTGACTGGAATGGGTGTGTGATAACTATGACGGATAAGGCGTATGATGAAGTCCGCCCGTGAGGCAACAGTGCCAGAGCGCATTCGCGTGGTGATGGCGCAAAAACCAATTGATCCTGCTGACGCCAGGCCTGCTACTGCAACGCGAATTATGGGCTGTCTAGAGTCCTGCCACACCTTGTTGGAACATGTTCTGTGGTGGCGAGGCTTCGATTAAAACTTTGCGCACTGAGAGGTGCACGAAACTCAAGAGTGGCAGCCTTTCTGGCGCCCTGATTCGAACCTCACCTTCTCAGTCTGCAGAGCTAGCAGTCGTTGTCAGCTGCCTGCAGAGAGCCGTATCTGTTGCACTCCCCGCAATTATGCCGTGTCACCAACCCGTCTGCTTGTGTGTTGCCGCAGGTGAAGGCCACAAACGGCGACACCTTCCTGGGCGGAGAGGACTTCGACAATGTGCTGCTGCAGGTGAAAAAACCCAACTTTTTATAAAATGGACAACATGCTCCTGCGCATCATCCAGTTGCACCCTCGCAGGATGCAGTGCTTCGGTCAATACTAGCAATAGAGAATGTGTGGTGAAGCTTTCGGTTGCTTTCAAACTCTCTTTGCCTGGATTCACAATGTTGACCAAAAACGATGTGACTGTACTGCTGCACGACACCAAGGCATCAAAGGCAACCACTAAAAAATGCAACTCTCTGGCAATGCATGCTCTGGCAACTCATCATGATGAAGAACTTTGATGGTACGTCTCGCCCTGTACTGGCGTGATCCTTTGACTGCAAAACCAGATGATGACAGACTTTGTGTTCTCCCCTGCCCTGCAGTACATCGCGGAGGAATTCAAGAAGGAGCAGGGCATCGACCTGACGTCAGACAGGCTGGCGGTGCAGCGGCTGCGCGAGGCGGCGGAGAAGGCCAAGTGCGAGCTGTCCTTCTCGACGCAGACCGACATCAACCTGCCCTTCATCACCGCCGACGCCTCGGGTGCGTGCTGATGGGAACGCAACACATGATGAAGCATATACAAGCATATATAATTCAACAACCTGCCCTTCATCGACGACGACGCCTCAGGTGCGCGCTGGTCTGAGGCTTGTGAGTTTCACAAAGCTGGTCTGATGGTTGAGAGTTTGATTGAAGCCTCAATGGTGTCGCATGGTGTCGCCGGGTGCTTTGCTCTCGCGTGATGGTCAGAGCATGCTTACAGAGCCTGTTGCTGAGCAGTGTATTGCGTACTCGACCTGCAGGCGCGAAGCACCTGAGCATGACGGTGACGCGCTCAAAGTTCGAGCAGCTGACGGACGGGCTGCTGAACCGCACGCGGCAGCCGTGCAAGGACTGCCTCAAGGACGCGGGGCTGGCGCAGTCCGAGATCACCGAGGTCCTCCTCGTTGGCGGCATGACCCGCATGCCCAAGGTGTGGATGCAATCCGCAAATTGAAAGTGTGCCTCACTACAAGGTCTCGTATCAGCATGCTCGTCGGCGGCATCATCCGCCTGCCCAGGGTCGCATTATTTTTGCAAACATTCGACTCGCAAGTGTAACTGCCGTGCATTCACATACCTCCAGCCTCGTCAGGGTGAAGTGGTGGGCGCGAGGGAACATGCAGGACTGCGGCTCAGCAGCGCAACGTATCTACTGGCGCGCATGACTGGATGGCAGCTCAGCCAGTTCAGATGCTGGAGTGGGGCATCATGCGCTGTCCGCACCTGCGCGCAGGTGGGCGCCATCGTGAAGGAGCTGTTCGGCAAGGAGCCCAGCCGCGGCGTCAACCCCGACGAGGTCGTTGCCATGGGCGCCGCCATCCAGGTGCCTCTTCCCGCAGTCGTTCACCCTGTGGTCTTCCCTGCACACATCTTCCCTGCACAGACAGTCGTTTGGGTGCGGTAAGTCATACACTTGCAGGAGTGCCGGCTTGGAGCCGAAGTCGCTGGCGGCACTTGCTGGCTGAGCAATGCACAGCCCTCATACTGGGACTCAGCACCACCGACCTGCTGCAGCTGGAATGCCCGACCCTGTATGGGGGCAGGTCGTTGCTGGACATCCACGCATGGCATTGGACCGACGCTGTATGTCCTGCGCTGCAGGGTGGCGTGCTGAAGGGCGACGTGCGGGACCTGCTGCTGCTGGACGTGACGCCGCTGTCGTTGGGCATTGAGACCCTGGGCGGCGTGTTCACGCGCCTCATCAACAGGTGCGCGCCCCAGCTGTCCCTGATAGTGAACCCTGTGCAACTCACATGAAATGAGCGCGGCGAGCATCCCGTCAGCAGGTGCATTGCGGCGTCGCATCCTGCTCGCCGGCACTGCCGCTGGCTTGTGCGTCGGGTGCTGGTCGTTTTCATTTTTTCGTTCGTTTTTACCGCTAGCTGGTTGCCGCGTGTGGGCGGGTATGCAGAATGTACAGAGCTGGTCAGGTGGCCTTCAGCAGCCTCAACGCCTCTAGCTTGGACACACGCATGCTGTGCGCCCTGTCCATGGTGTGACAACGTGGTGTCCACTCCGTGCAGGAACACCACGATCCCCACGAAGAAGTCACAGGTGTTCTCCACCGCCGCAGACAACCAGACCCAGGTGCGCGACCGTGGTCGCTTGCGAGCTTGCCGCGCACTGTCCCTGTTATGGGTGGCTGGCTGTGCTCGCAAACAAAGATTCGCAAATGAGCTGCTCCACCATTGAGGAATCAGCTGAAGTGCTACAAACCTGACGCCGCATCCCTTGGGTGGGTCCTGCGTCCGTATGACTCATCGCGCATGTCAGCGTCTTCACATCCTTCGCCGCAGGTGGGCACCAAGGTGCTGCAGGGGGAGCGGCCTACTGTTGTGTTCATTTGTGACATCCTTATTCCAAATAGAATGAGCATATACGAAGTTTTCTGCTTGCCGCAGGTGGGCATCAAGGTGCTGCAGGGGGAGCGGGAGATGGCGGCGGACAACCAGATGCTGGGCACGTTCGACCTGGTGGGCCTCCCGCCTGCGCCGCGCGGCATGCCCCAGATCGAGGTCACCTTTGACATCGACGCCAATGGCATCGTGCACGTCACGGCCAAGGACAAGGTGCGCACCCGCGTTCGCTTAGGGTCTAGTTTTCACTTTATTTTTAATGTGCCCCACCAAGGACATGGTGCGTTTGCACTCATCTGCGATGCAGTCCCTTGCTGCAGCAAAAGGCTGCAGCCTTTTGGGAGGCCTGTTGGCTAGGCACTGCCTCGCTGGCTGTGCGCAGTGTGGCGCTCGAGAGATGTTTTGAGTTGTCTGCATGCCATGTAGTCCTACTCAGTCGAAACATTTCTCAGGCTGACCCTTCCTCTCTGCCAGCCCAATCGTGAGCCTGACGCGGCGCTGTGTGCCCCGTGCCCCGCAGGCGACGAACAAGGAGCAGAACATCACCATCAAGTCCAGCGGCGGCCTGAGCGATGAGCAGGTGGAGCAGATGGTGCGCGATGCAGAGACCTTTGCGGGGGAGGACAAGAAGCGCAAGGACGGCATCGAGGCCAAGAACGAGGCCGAGACGCTCGTCTACTCCGCCGAGAAGAGCCTCCACGAGTACAAGGTACAGCATTTGAGCTCGAAGCAACGACGTGCACGTTGCGTGCTATCGCAGTCTCAGGGTGTAGGTTTCGAGGCTCGCACACTTGCTGCAAGTTGCTGGGTGCTGTGATCAGCTGTTCGGCTTCGGCAGGCGCTGACAACCCGCGAACAGCCGTTCCAAGTGTCGTCACTGAAGCGCCTTGATATCTGTGGCTGAGCAAAATGTATTGATACCTGCCGCAGGACAAGCTGCCGCAGAACGTGATCGACGATATCAACAGCGCCATCACCAGCACCCGGGAGCTGGCGCAGACCAGCGACGACCCCGAGGCTATTCGCGCCAAGGTGCACTTTTTGGGACGCATGAAACCATATTTTCTGCTGAACTGCGCCCAGCACGACGTGTTTTATAAGTGTGTGCCACATACTAGGCACTTAGGAAAACATATCGTCGTTTGTACTCTTTCCTCAACTAGGCTGTCCTCTCTTGCGGCAGGTCAACGAGCTGCAGTCCGCCGTGATGAAGATTGGCGAGAACCTGTCGAAGGGCGGCGGCGAGGGCGGCGACGCAGCGGGCGGCGCAGCGGACGGCAGCGCGGCAGAGGGCGGCACCACATATGATGCCGAGGCTAAGGAGGAGCCCAAGAAGTGATTTCTTTGGGTGGTATCTTTGGGGCCTCGACTGCAACGCAGCCATTGCGACGTAGGCATTGGATCTCTTGAGTGCGGGTACCACCCACCCTGGGTAACTATTCAGGCATTCTGCGGTAGCCGCGAGTTGCAGGATGCGAGTGACTTGGCCGGTGTTCGCAGGGTTTTCATCGACTGGAGTCAGCGCACTATTGGAGCGTTTGTAGAGAGCTCTAGGGTGCCGATGTAGTGTAATACTTGATTGGAAGGCTTGAAAGACGTTCCAGTGCCTCCACCAATACTAACAATGCGCTTCCAATGCATTCGTACAACGTCCTGCTCCCGCTTTGCAAACATGAATTCGAATTGCTGCTCGTGGCAACCACTCTCAAATGTTGATACCACACAACGAACTCATCTACACTTCGTTCAGTTTGCTACAAGCGGCTCGCTTCAAGTTCGTCTACCCTGCCCTTATCCGTGTCTACCCATACCATTCACCCCGAACATTTCTGTATCCAAGGGAAGAGTAAATGTCCATGCCGGCCTTCTTTTTCGATGCCTGCAGTAGCAGGTTGCCGCTGCGGCCAACGAGGTCCACTCGCCAGCTGCCTTTGACGAGGCGCTGCTGAATGTCCTCAATTTGCGTGCAACCCTTACACAGCAGGAAGTGCTGCGCACTGTTCCCCACACGATTCGATCCCGCTGCTCCAGAGCGGCAAGGGAAGTCGCCTGGTGCACCGCATGCTTGACACGCATGCCTCCTGCACGGTCCATACAATACACCTTGTCATTTCATTGCGGATCGATTGCCGGGGTTCTACTTGCTGCTTTGACATCGGTTCTGGTAAGGAACACACGTTTCATGGTTGTAGCACACGTACTTGTACAGAGCACGCCAGGGAAACGCCTTGTTCTCAGCTTCCTCGCCCCTGGGCCGGCGCGCTGGCCGCCAGCCATGCTGCGTGCACACTGCTTTGAAGCACTCTTCGCATGCCTGTGCGAAGCTGGGAGACACCTGCGACATGCAAGTCGCCAGCTCAAGGGAGACAGCCCAAATGCATGACAATGGCGTTCATGCAGGTGCGCACCGCAGAACCGCATGACACAGCTCATGTGGCGCACCTGAGACACTCGCAGTTGGTCTGGCTGGCTGAGTCTGGAAAGTACCAGGGTAACTAGGTCCCCGGGTAGCTCGGCCAGAGGAAATGCTGGCTCTGAAGACGCCGCTGCCACATGCGGCGCATTGCGTACTGACTCTTCAGCTATGTCGCGCGCGGGCAGCTCTGCCACTGATGCGCTATCTTGAGGCGTGTTCGCAGCTTCCTCAGCCTCTAGCGCCTTGGCAGTTGGTCGCCTGACTCGTTTCATCGTTCCGGAAGTTCAGCTCCGGACGCAAGACCGGCGGAGTCAAGTCTTGCGAGTGCAGGCAGCTCAGGACGTGCTTTGCAGAGTGCGTGTGGCTGGTTGATTTGACTCGAAGTGTGCGTTGACGAACGTGACTTTGCCAGGGCAACCTGAAACAGGCAAAGTCCTAAAGTACAATGCTCGTAAATAGCACGTGTTTCTCAACAAAGATCGCGCTGTGTGATCGAGAAGGTTTTGGAGCGCAACTCCCACGCTGCAGCACAACAGAACTCCCAGCGTGCCCATCTGTCCGTTGTCTACGCAAGCAACCAGCCGGCGCGCGCAACCCCCTTCCCTCTGCCATGGTGTCGAACTCGGCGACTCCCGTTGGGAGCAGCAAGCCCAACCCTGGCTCCGACAAGCCGAGCGATGACCAGGTCATCGAGTGGGTGAAGGTAGCGAGCTGACCGTCTCCATTGCAGAGAGGGCTTGAGGCTGTGAACTCTCGCTGACGATCGCACCCTCGCTGTCCCTCACTCCGCTGCACGCCGCACTGTCCTGCCACCTGCGGGCCCCAGACGGCTACAATGGGCTTTGCTTGCCATTCGATGATCTCCAACGAGCCCACATGCTCTGCTGAAGGTTACATGTGCTCGCTGAGATCGTTTTGATCTTGTAGCCCCTCTAGGCTTCTGACTCGTGACTCACGCCTGTGCTGGCTGAAACTGCAGAAAGCGGCCGTCGCTGCCGCTGCTGTGGCCGTGGTCGTGCTGGGCGTGAAGCAGATCAAGAAGGTACGAGTCCACTTTCCCACTCCGACACCACACTTTGTTGCAGCTCTGCGTGCGAGATGGAAGTGACGCACCCGCGCACACCTGTCGGCGTTCACTGTCTACGCGTTAATGCTGCTCGTCACTTGAGCGACATTGAGTGCGCGCTGCATGCTGACCCCTGCAATCTGACTGCCGCCGCGCATAAAATCGCCTGAATGCTGTGTGAACGGTGTTCAATAGGTCAAGGAAGAGAACGAGCCCGAGCCACACGGATCGGTGAACAAGGTACGCAGACAAGCCTGTTTCCAGCTGCTGGATGTGGAGATCGTGCATGGAGACATCGATGCAGATGTTAGCTCTGTAGCGCCAACACCCATGTCAAGGAAGCGAAATTAAGTGAGCAGCCTCTGCTGTGCAGGCCAAGAACAAGGTCAAGGACATCTTCGGCAAATGAAGCACCAGACGCATTGGCTGCCAGCACCGCGTGCACGAACAGCACTTGATGATGTCCTTTGCTTGAGATCGTCTCGGGAGGTGTAAATCATGCTGGTCACATTTACCCGTGCCCTCTGGCATGCGATTCCTGACGTTTGCTGATCGGAATCTATAAGACCATTGCGGAACACATGCCATATCTCTGCAAGCCCGTACACCATGGTCGCTGGACATGAGGCCGCATATGAAGAGTGGCATATGGAAACTTATATTTTATGCCAAGCGCACATCACCAAACAGAAACAAATGCCCAAATGGAGCTCCCCTGCCAGAGAGCCAAGTCCTTCTGCAGGAGATAGCCTGGTCCAGCACGTCCGAATGGGGAAACAACGCTCAAGAGACAGTCGGGTTGGTCAGCAAATGCAGTGGTTGAAACCAAAACAGGTCCAACAAAAGCGGCTTGCATGCCCTTGTGACTCTGAGGAGGCCAGTACTCATTCGCATTTGCTGCTGACTGCCAGCAAATGTCGCTTCGTCCACCGCCCAATGTTACGGTAACTAATTTAATCATACATGCGCTCTGGCACTGGGCTGGAGTACAGCTTGGGCTGCCTAGGTGCCGAATGGGAAGCGGGAAGACGGGTCCGCATCTGGATCATCCTCGTCCCACTCCACTTCTGCGAGGCCCTGCATGTATGACCAGCAGACAGTCAGGCCTTGGCGTGACCCAAGGCTTGCATAGAAACGACGCGCCGTGCTTGCAGAGCCATGCCGCGGTTGCCCTGTTGTGCAAGTCTGGCCTGGCCTGGCCTGGCCAGCAATGACTCGCGAGGCCACTCTCACAATCTCTCCGTCAACACGCACTCCGAGCAACAATCGACGAGCCAGTGCGCGAGCCTTTCCCAGGCGCATCAGCTCGTGAGGGCGGCGTACACAAAAGGCACCTAGCCCACCTCCATGGACTCCTCGAGGCGGACGCGGGCGGCGGGCTTTACGACGTACTTAATGGGCATGACGAAAGCCAAACGTTGATGATCGGATCGGAACGATCGACATCAGCAGTTGCGCACCTCCCATGTTCCCTCAAGGCCGACACGGGCAGTGGGCTTGACGCGCTTGATGTGCAGAAACGAGAAAATAGTCACCACTATACCTGTTTCTGCTAGTTGGTTTGTGCGCGCACCTCCATGTTCTCCTCGAGGCCGACGCGGGCAGTGGGCTTGACGCGCTTGACGGGCACATTGACGGAGTAGATGGTGCCCAGGTCGTCGTCCGTTGTGATGCTCACCTCCACCAGCTCCTCCCCCTCCACCTCCACGTAGTTGCTGACTGCCGCCACGATGCTGGATCTGCACCATGTGTGTGGAAACCCAGATCAGAAACAGCGGTCAACAACGCATCCATCCATGTGTCCTGGGTATAGCTGCATGAGCCCAGGCTGGATTGCTGTACAGGCTTGGATGGAGAACATTCCTGCGGCAGCCTCTGATATGCATGTGGCGATGCAGCAAGCGCGCATGTCGTGTACATGATTATTGAGCAGCAGCGACTGCCTCAGGCTCGAGCGCAGCCATTGTTTGGCAGAAATCATGGTGTGCTATTGAGAAACGCAATAGGCTCGAAAGCGCACTTCATGTCGGTGAGCGACGAGGGGTTCATTGCGCAGCGGTCGGCGACGAGGATCATGCGCAGCCGGTTGCGTCCCTCCTCCTTGGGCGACAGGTTGCGGTTGCGCTGCGGGAAGAATATGCGGTACGCCGCCGTGCACTTGCTCAGGAACTCCGATACAGGGTTAACCACCCGCTGCTGCTGCTCCAGGGAGGGTCCCTGCGGCCGGGTGGTCTTGCGCCGGGCCGCAGCGACGATGTCCACGACATCGCTGTCGTCGCCCGACGACTGTAGCCTGCCGCCGCTCTGCTGCCGTCCCGTGGCCTCCCGCGTCGAGCTTGGGCCGACGGCGCAGCGCGTGGCGCTTCGGGCCGCGTGCCTGCGGGCGCAGCTCGGCTGGGACCGGGCGGGGAGCCGGCAGCTGTGCGCTGGGCGGACCTGCGAAGCAAGAACGACTTGGCTTGTCAGAACCTGCATCTTGGAGTGCAAGAATTTGCTCATGCAGGGCTTGTCGGATTTTGCAGGGGCATGCACCAGTGTACAGCTGATGCAATGGCTTCCCTCGGAGGGCCTGGGACCGCATCGGGGCATCATGCTCGTTGCTGATTGCAGCGTTTGCACGCCTCATGCTTGCACACCTGTCTGCAGTGGTCGCTGGCCAGGCAACCCTGAAGCGCTGATGTCTCCATCTTTTGGCCCAGCTGCGCAGTTCTGGACTGGATGGCTGCAACGGCCTTGCAAAGGGCACGATCGGCCTGACTGTCGCTCCGGGAGACTTCCCAACACGCCACGACGCTGGCAGTAACCCGATCAGGTGGACCCTGCTCCTCGGAGCGAGTGGTTGCGAACCGAATCAACCTTGGTCGCGATGGGAGTTTGCCAGCGCGTTGCACCCCACACAAGCGATACTGGGCAGCCGATCACGCACACAGCGACGGCGCTGCGACACAGGAGAGGAATGCAAACCAGCGCTACTGACCGCTGCGCGACAGCTTTGTAGTTAGGGGATTTTCTACAACCTCTTCCACCCCTTACTCTGCACACTAGCTGTAAAGGTAACTACAGCCAGTGTTAGGTGGAAGCCGGCCCCCAATCGTTCCAAAGCAAAGCGGTGGTCCAGGATTCAGCAGGCGTAGTATATGTGTTGTGTATGCCAGGTATTACGTGCTCGAATGCCTTCAGTGGCCATAATAGTCGCAAGCCAGCAATTGGGCAGATTCGCTCTACGTGTCCAGACACATCCGTGCCTAGACCCGCAGAATATTATTATATACAGACACCCCTGTACACAGTTAATAACTGGGGACGCCGTTAGGACCCAACGCGCCAGTCCAAGGAAAAAGATTGTGAGCAGGACACTGCAGTTTGCGTGAAGTCAGTTTTTTGTTGAGACGCAGCGCCAATCCCAGCTCCATCAGCTCGTGTTCTGTGACGTTCGGTTGCGCCAGCGAGACTGTGACCCAACTGCCAGTTCCGAGACAGAGTCAAGACAAAGTGCGTACACAAGCAGCGCCATGACCGTGCGCGTGCATGCACCGCACGGTCCGCTAGCCACCTGCGCACTGCAACGAGCGATCGCCAATGTCTTCCAGTCCAGGTGGGCACCGCACTTGGTCCTGCGCCTGTCTGTGACATGCGCGCATGAAGGAGAGGAGAGCGGACCTCATTCTTTGCATAACGAGTGAGCGGCGCGCCTACTGATTCATGTACCTCCACAGATCGCCGGCGCGGCGGTTGCGAAAGCAGTTGCAGTCCTCGTCAATCAGCGTCGACAGCCTGCAGGCCGCTGTGCTGGCGCCGCGGCAGCCGCTCGCGGTGTCTAGCGCAGCCCTTCGGAGAGGCGTCACAGCGTCAGCGCAGACCGGCCTGACGGGCACCTGGAAGATGGACAAGGTGGGAAGCAATGCAGATGCCGTATCAACACTGGCGTGGCATGGCCATGCGCGTCCGAAGCGGCATTGTCATGTGTCGTGGACTGCGTTGGATCCTTTGGCGGGGCGGATCCTTCAGCGGTGCTCTGTTTCCAAATATGTGCGCTTGCAAAAGTCAGAATGATTGTGGGATCTGGCAGCGTGACGGGCAGGGCTGCATCTCGGGGCATGGATTGTAACGCCCACAAGTACGTGTGTATCGCGTTTCGGCCTGTGCGTGCAGGCCGCCTGCACTTCAATGGTCGCGGCGTGCGATGCGGCGGCGCTGTCCAGCAGCGCAAGTCTCTGGAGAGGCCGGCCTAGGTGCAAACGGCTTCACCCTTGTTGCAGAAACCCCTCCCCATGGCTGAATGTTTTTCATGCTGTCTTCTCGCGCAGGCCGCCAGCGACTCCATGGACGCGGCGTGCGACGCGGTGCAGCTGTCGTGGGTGCTGCGCAAGGGGCTCAAGGTGCTGTCCAAGCTGGAGGTGGAGGACACGCCGGAGCACTTTGTGACGCGCATTAAGGCCGGCGGCATCATGGACGTCGTGGAGCGGTGAGGATTTCGGCATGGTATGTTTGTCGAATCTACGGAGCAGGTTCGTGACGCGCCGCAAGGCCGGCGGCATCATGCAATTTATCGAGCGGTAGGCTTTTTGCATTTGGAAACTGTCTGTTTCAAATTCCAGAAACGATGCTGTCGAAGCTGAGGTAGCGAACACCCCGGAGCACACTGTCACGCGTATCAAGGCCGGCGGCATCGTGGACGTCGTCGAGAGGTAGGGCTTTGTATTTCGTCATGCAGGTGGGATTGCCTTCTTCATGTCCAACAATAAAAACGATGCTATCAAAGGTGGAGGTGGAGGACACCCCTGAGCACTTTGTCATGTGCATCAAGGCCGGCGGCATTACCGACGTCGTGGAGCGGTGAGAGGTTCTGTGTGTGCAAGGGATGCAGGCTTCGAATGGAGAGAAACGTGTGCAGCAGCACTTCTTCAGGCGCATCAAGGCTGGCGGCAGCACGGGTGTCGTTGAGCGACGAGGAAAATTTAGGGCGCTTCGACACCTTCACACCCGCGACAAGGCCTTGCTGCACTGCGACACATCTGTAGATAGCTGCCGGACCAACACATCAGGGCACTCCCGGAAGCATTTGTTCCCGGAGCTGACAGGCAGGGCCTGTGCTCGCTGCCAGGTATCCCTGGACCGGCGAGGTGGTGCTGCACAGCCGGCGCGACAAGCGGCGCGGCCAGCACCGCGGCTCGGTGCATCGAACCGAGGCCGGGCCCTGCATCCAGTGCGCCCTCTCGCAGCAGCCTTGCTGTTTCCTTCCTTTTGTTGTGTGTTGTGTCCAGCTGGTCTCTCAGAGCGTGCTGTGGCCGACAAGTTTCATGTGTTATCGTTCTGTGATCCGGATTTACTGCGGTGCAGCGTGGAGTGGGACAACCCGCACGGCGGCGTGTGCGATGATACATTTGAGCTCAGCGAGGACGGCTCCCAGCTGGTGCAAGGCACCAACATGGTCATACGCGACACCCAGCTGCACGTCGACTACAAGTGAGTGCCCTCCCAGTTGCTCGCTCGCTGTTGCTGTCTCGGTTGCTGTCTCGGTTGCTTGTCGAATTCTGTTGCCATAATGATTTCGTACTTGCCGTCGCACTGCTGTCAACTGAAGCCCGCTTCGCTGCTGCGGGCTTTGCATATTGCTTGCTGAGGTTTTCATATGCAACTGCTACTGCAGGACGGTGTACCGGCGAGCATAATCTTGATAGTCCTGCCATCAATTGGCCCAATACAATTGGCAGTGTATTGAATTGTTGGAGGACTGGACGTTTGCAACGGACACTGCAACACAGTTTCAAGGCAGTGCAGCACAGGCCAGTAGGTGTCATGATGAACGACAAAAAGCAGTGGACAGGTCTCGAGAGTCTTGTCTGCGAGGCTGCTTGTCCAGAGGTTCAAAAGCAATCCGAGATGATGCTCAATATCTTTGAAACAACAGCATATGCCAGAATATACACTGCGCCGCAGCAGCAGCCGAATCCTGAAACTGCGTGCTAGTTCAGTATTGCCAATGGCCATGACGTGTGACCCTCTATCTGTACCACACGACGTTTGCTTTCGGCAAGGAGCAACGTGGAAAACAGCTGCAGACATTTTGAGTCGAATGAACCAAATACATTGACGCCGGCAGCTCGGGTTCATACCAGCAGCCGGAACGAAACAAACCAGCATGTTGTGCTGAGGATTTGCAGGCTTTTCAATTGTCTAGGCGGGTTTCCGCAACCCGAAGGCCGTGCGCCGCTGGTAAGGTAGTTTCCTCTGGCCTTCGTGCGTGGCGGCCGCGCAGGTGATCAATGCCTGCCTGCCAGCAGCCTCAGATCCACTCCACACTTCTTCGAGTACAGGTAGACGTCAGTGCCCCCTGTCTATCTCCGCTCCTGCCCGCTCCGCCTATTGAGGCCGCGCTCTTGGTCTAACCCTACTTCCGCCTGGCCTCCTCCTCCAGGTCATCCAGGATCAGCGGCGGCGCGATATCCCAGTAATTCAAATCCCGGAACTCGTCGCGGTCATCGGTGAAGTCTTCGGGCGCTGAAGCCGCCGCCGTGGCGTCCGCCGGGCCCGGCGGCGCGCGGAGCGGCGGGAACATCGCGTGCACCAGCTCGTTGACGGAGGTGAGGGACCGCCAGGTGGACGTCACCACCGTCGAAGACGCCTTGCGCAGCTCGCCTGCGATTTCGACAGGATAGAATAGTGCACTCTGAACAGCAATTGCACGTCACCACCGTCGAAGACGCTTGCGCAGCCCGCCTGCACAGCGGTGAAATGACATCAAGCACATGCAGAAAGCAGATGCCTTAGCATTGTCGAAGAAGCTCTGCGCAGCTCGCCTGCGCGGCGGTGGAGTGGTGTCATGCACTTCTCGAACATGCGCCAACAGTGTCAGATCGTCTCGCTGTGTGATGTCTCGTTCCCGGGGTTCAACTCTGGCATCTGGGTGCTCATCGCTTCAAGTAAGGCCACGCCTAATAAAACCCAGGCCAGAACACCGCTCTTGTGCGGTGAGTGACAAAAGCCCATGGCATGTGCAGTACAGGTGTCGGTGAGGAACATCTTGGTGGCGGGCGAGGCACGACCTGACAGGGTATTGCTTGACCAGTTGCGTGAAGTAGGTGCGGAGCAGGCCGAGAAGCGCAATTCTTGACGATGAACCATGCAATCATCGGAAAAGGATCGCACTGCGGTTGTTGATGATGAAGATCTTGGCGGCGGGTACGCCGACGGCCAGGTAGCTGATCTCGTCGGTGTCGCGGTTGCCGAAGCCCGCGAAGAAGGGGTTGTAGTCCGCGGGGAACAGCGCTCTGATGTCCTCCAGGCACCTGGCGAGTCGCAACACTATCTTTCAATGAGAGTCACTAGTTGGGGAATGAGGATGTACAGAAGGGCTGTAGAGTCCGGCAACAGCGACCTGTCGTTGACAGCAGAGAGGGCGGTGTCATGCTGCACTTCCCAATGGCATGCCGCGAATCCCAACACATTACCAGTGCAGCAGCGTGACTTGTACGCTGCCCTTGCGCTAGGGCGGGTTGCTCGTCGCATTTCGAGAGTTCAGCAGTCGAGCAGGCACACAGTGTTGCGCGCGGGACAGCGCTGAGGCGGACGCGCCTGATCTTGAACTCGTGGGGGCGGCGCAGCACCAGCTCCCGGTACAGGGAGGGCAGCAGGCCATCCGGGGATATGATGACGGGGCCTGCGGCGAGCTGGCGGAGTGACCACACTCAGTCCAAGTGCGTTCTGCTTGTGGCTTATTCCCGACTAGGGCCTCCCAATGGCGACGATCTGCTGCAGGCTGGCGTGCCGTGAGTGGATTTGGGCGCGCGTCTTTGTGGCCACACTGTGCCGCGCACGTCAGGTGAGCTGGCAGGTGCAGATGTGCTGACCGCCTCTGCGGGCCTGCAGAGTTCAAAGAATGGCAAACCGCTGCGAACGTGGAAGAGCAGGCATGGCACCTGAGGGCAGGCGGTGGCCGTTCTGGTTGAGGCGCTGCAGGTAGTCCCGCGTCGTGCTCGCCTGCGCGATTGCGCGGCTGCTGAGGAACATCATCCGGTACCCGTTTTGCTGTGCCACACACACGCAAGGTGGGTTGGGAGTTGGGTTTCGATTAGCGGCAGAATGGATCTGGAGTGGCGGCCAGCCTTGAATACGGCTGTCAGGAAGCTCAAGCGAGCCAGCGCATGGCAAGGGCTTGCTCATGAAATGCAACAACGAGCAGACAGGCACCGGGTTTGCATTGTCGATCACGAGAGCAGACCTGGATGAGTGGGAGGCGCCCTATGCCGCCAGAGTTGACGGCAAGCAGGCATGTAGATACACTATTTTGAGGCCGGACCTGAATGTTGTGGAAGAGGTGGGTGATGCCGGAGTGCGCCCAGTCATAGGAAATCATGGGCAGCAGGTGCCCCAGCAGGTCCGACTTGGTGATCGTCCTGCGGCACGAGCATTTCCAGAGTGAGCCAATAGAGCAAGCGTTGTCCTGGGAGGCGCGTCGCCGCGGGGTTGGAGACACGCACAGATCGAGCTTGTCATAGTCGCGTTCGAGCCCTCCATCTTGGACTGCATGATCCTGGTGAGAGCGCTCCTGACAGCAGACACAGACCGTTGCCCTGATGCTCGGCGCAGCTCTGCCAGTGGCGCACAGCGCCTGACTTCTTGATTGAACCCTAAAGACAAAAGTCACTTCCTCTCGCGCACCCGTCCACGTCGCTGATGACCAGGCGCGCGTTCCAGGGCAGCAGATGCACAAATGCGCGCTCGCGCTCCCGCCCAAAGGCGAACTCGATGGTGTTCTGCCCGTCCTGCAGCGGCAGCGTCGCCAGCTGCTCCAGGGTGGGCACGAAGGCCCGCCGGTGCCGCCGCAGCCGCCTGCACATATATTGTTGACTTAGCAAGTTGTTGACACCGTGTCCATGATGAATTGAATATGCAGCAGCAGCAGCGGCAGCGTCGCCAGCTGCTCCAGGCACGAAGGCCCGCCGGTGCCGCCGCAGCCGCCTGCGTGAGGTGGTACGATTTCAACATGCTGAGCGCCTGGCAGGCTTCGAGTTGGATTTGCCGACTAAGGACGTTGAGGTGCCGTGCACCCAGCAGCTTGATGGACTTTTGGCATGCAACAGCATGCTGAGCCCACGTTGCGGGCTTCAGCTTGGACCTGCCGAAGAAGAAGGAGGCGAAGCGCCGCAGGGCGTGTGTCATTAACCAACAAATCTCATCAGAATTAGAAAGAAAGTACCAGATCTGAGCAAAGAAGGACCGAAATCCGACGTGGCAGGCTTCAGCTTGAAGCGCCCAAAGGAGGAGGTGGCGCGCGGCAGGCCATGCTCGTCGTGCAAGAGCCCTTATAACCACCCTGGGTAAACAATTTCGAAAGGAGAATGGGTCCGACCTGGCGGGCTTCAGCTTGGAGCGGCCGAAGGAGGACGTGGAGCGCCGCAGGCCGCGCTCTTCTCCGCGCGGCGACGCGCCGTTCTGCGAGCCGCCGCGCGGGCTGGCGCCGGCCGCGTCGCCGCCGCCACCATCGCCGTCAGGCGCCTCCTCGCCAGAGCCCACCGCAATGCCGTCCTGTAGATAGCGTGAAGTGTTTCAATCAGGAACCTTTACGTAGACGTCGTTCTAATGCATCGTTCCATCGTTTTGGGTCGGATTGCCAGCCCAGCAACAGCCGGGTCAGTTCTCGGCCAAAGGCAGAAAATCCGACAGGACAGGCCCTGCTGCGGATGCGGAGCACCTCTACAGACGCAAAGAGAACATAAGCACGAATCGGAATAGGAGAATGTCAAAGCACACCAGCTTGCGGGAGGCTGCGGAGGAGGAGGTGCGGAATGGCCAGAAGCGCCAGCTGCTGCGCCGCAGCGCCGCCTACATCATCCAGGTTGCAGGTAAAGTTTTCAACATTGGGTTTAATTCTCGAGTGTTTCGGATGGCAGCCTGCACGGTTTCGCCACTCCATCGCACAGTTTCAGGATCCAGCATGGACCTTGATCTGCACTAGCACCGGCTGGCACGCGGGCGGTGCTTTTGAGCGCCGTCAGAGATCTGACCGCCTGTCATCCCCACCCACCGCCCCGAGAAATGGGAAACAAACAAGGCAAGACTTTGTGCACTTTCGTCCAGAGGGAGAGCCGGAACCAACGGACACTCGCAAACAGCGCACCTCCTTGGCGGAGTCGCTGCGGGCGGGACTCAGGTCCCCGGGCTCCGGGATTCTCAGACCGCCCGCCAGCGCGCCGTCCCAGCCGCTGCCAAAGGCCAGCAGGCCCAGCACCTGGGGCGTGGATTTCAAAAGGATACTGAAACACTGAAGAGGGTTTATTGGAACCCCTAAAGCATTACCTCAGAGAGCAGCAATGTGAGACATGTTGTGCGTCACTGCCTTACCAGCGCACTGCCGGCAGTGACATCACTTGAAGATGCACGCTGCTTGTCGTGCGATACCGCGCTGCCAGGATCCAGGAGCGTGTGGGGCAGCTGGACGAGGCCTCCATGATGATTGTAACCGATTTGAAAACAATGTGGCATACACGTTTGGTCTATTTGCATTGGGGCGTACTGCGGGGGCAGCGCTGCTCCAGGGGTGCAGCCGCCCGCCGATGCACACCCAAAGATGCGGCGACGCCGTTATGGCCACCGCATTGGCTGCAAACACCACCTGCATCGCCAGTGAAAACGGATATCAGTATGAAGCCATGTAAGTCTATCGAGGAAAACGTGGAAGGATGTGCTGCGGCAACCAGGATCGAGGCATTGTACTCTACAGGTCACGCAAACTCTGCACACAAGAATCTGTTACTCGCAAAGAGCAGCACCAGAAGGCAGAAGTCAAAAGGGAGACAATCAGCGGGAGGAGTGAGCAGTGTTAGCACCTCGTCGACTCGCGAAGCCTGGAACACCTCCCAGGCCTCGTACGGCCTGCATGTTGTCGCGATGTTCTCAGGGTTCCTGGATGCTCCTCAGAGCTTACATGCACTGCAGATGAATGTGGAAGTTCCAGTTGCATGCATGCAGCTGTATGCAATGCGGATTCTCCTCGCGCTCTCACATTACAGCACGCTCGGATGACCTGCCATTCACTCCGTAAACGGGTGCGAGGGGACTCACCCCATGTCCGGACGCAGATTGGGTCCGCACATGGACATCTCCAGGCTGCCGAGCACCCGCGGCGGCTTGCTGTGCGTGCGCTTGGCCGTGGTTGCCGGCTGCTGCGCCGCTGAGGTGCCGGACGGCTGCCGCCCCGCCGCCTGTTTGTCATGGCGAGCTCAATTGTAGGGACACACCCCTGTCTGCCGCTCATGGAACTTGACACTATAGGCAGCTACCGTGGCTGATCGTTGGCAGGGTTAATTGTACCTGACTGCGCACACGCCTAATTTGTACAGACCTCCGCTGGTCTAATGAGCGGCGCATCAGGCAACCCCAGCAGATGCCTCCCGTACCATAATCACCGCAGTTTATTCACCAAGCACACCTCGAGGTCGCCCATGTAGCCTTCCAAAGGCGACTGCCGCAGCGCGGAGGCCGGGACACGCAGCCGCGAAGGCGATGACGGGGCGGCCGGTGCCGGCTGCGGCTGCGTCGGCGTGCGCTGCGCCTGTGAGGAGACCAGAAAGTCATTGCCGAGATTGAGGACAGTGAATCGTGCCTCGCCGAGGCTGGCACATGCAACGTGCAAAGCAGGGCTGTTTTTGTGAGCGCTGCTCGTATCAGGTCGCAATGCAGCATGACCTTGCGGGGTGCTGCTGCTGACGGTGCGGCAGCCAGGTGAGCAGCTGACCGATAGAACATTGTGCCTGTAACGTCCTGAGCAATGAAGGTAAGGATACAGTCTTTGATGTCCCGCTGCTGACCTGAGAAAACGGGGACTCCTGGCCATCGTAGAAGCACTGCGACGACTGCGCCGAGCCGGGCTCAGCGGGCTCGACTGGGTCACCGGCAGCAACGCCGTCCCCGCCACCGTCCCTGTCGGCAGCAGCAGCATCGTCGCCGCCGCCGCCGTCGGCGGGCGTTCGCAGGCCCGGCCTCGGGAGCAGCGGTGTTGGACTGCCGCCGTCGCCGCCGGCCGCCGCCCGGTCGAGGTCTGATCCGCCCGCCTGACCATCGACGCCCGTGCCGGTGGCCACTGCGGGCTTGCTGCTCGCCTCTGCCGAAGGCTGGAAGCTGGCCACAGTCGGTTGCTGTCCGTTCGCCGGCGGCTGTGCGGCAGGCTCCTCATCCGGAGCACCCGCCTCCTCAGCTGGGGCCTCCCTGGCGGCAGGACCTGTGGCCGTCTCCACGGCTGAGTCCGCCAGCTGCCCGCTGGCCTGCCCTGACGCTGACTCTGCAGGCTTGTCGCTGCCAGGCTCATCAGCTGGATCAGCGCCCCGCTCTGCTGACCGGCTGCCGCCGCTGCCAGACTGCTCCAATGCGGCATCTGCGGCGCGGCCATCCTCCGCAGAAGACAGCGCCTGCGCCCGCACAATATAGACGTGTCTCAGGATCCTCCTGCGCTGGACAGCAGCATCTCATTTGGCCTTCAGGTGTGATGCAAAGTCTTGAAAGATGAAACCAATTAACAGCCGTCCAGGAGCCACAGCCGGGCACAGTCTCTGACCCCACATGTTCTGCTGCTGGACTGCCATGCTCTTGGCCCGCTCACGTGCAAGCATCAAGTCTCTGCACACTGTGGCCGCATACCATGTCAAGACACACGGCCTCGCTGCCATTCACCGCTCGGATCGCCTCGTGCGGGGCCGCCGGCGCTATGCACTATTCAGGTGTTCATTCCTATGATTGCTGTTGTCAAACGACATTAATCGTATGCGAAGCCCTGCTGTGGCGCACCGCATTGGACGAGGCCACCTCGCCGCCGGACGCCGCACGGCTGGCCTCGCGCACAGCCGCTGGCGCCGCGACGCCATCTTCCACAAGCGCCTCGATGTCCGCCAGCTGCGTATAACATGCCCAGAATGCATGAAGTTCGGAGATTTCGAAGGGCGAGGGAGGTCAGACGGATGTTCACCAGCGGCCAGTCTCTCGCAGCAGGCTGAGCATGCATCAAATGGGCCGTTACCAACGGCATCCTGCAGTGCAGCCCCGGATGCATTGCAAGGTGTTGTCACCTGCATGCGAGAGGACTGCTCGCCGGACGCCGCCGCGTCCGAGGCCGCCTCAGCTGCGTCGCTGCCCGCAGCGGCGGGGATGGCGGTGGCGCCCGCCGCCGAGTTGCCGGCCGCGTTGTCGCCTGCGCAGCGCAGCGCAACAGCAGCGCAGTCATGGGGCAGCTAGAGCGATGACTCGGTTTGCAGCCCTCGCTCAGGTCGCGGTGCAGTCAGTGCTGCACACCCAGATCTTTGTACCACACGGAGATTGGTCATGGGACCCTGGAGATCGGAGGTGCAAGGCCCCCGTAAGGCTCTTGGTGATCATTCTTGCGGCCAAAACTCCAACGACGGGCGAGAGCACCAGGCCAGGCTGATGGCGGCGGGCGCCGCGTCCGTGTGCTCAAATTTTCCTCGGCGTGCTGTAGAACACTAACGTTCAGGAGCAGAAAGCGCCAGTAATGATTGAACCAGCAGCCACCGACGGGGGAGCAGGCGTCCGCCAGTCTGACAGTGGCGGGCCGCCGCGTCTGACGGCACGGACTCTCTCTAGGGTGCGGCAAAGTTGCTGCTTGTTCATGAACCGCCATTTCAAGAACAAGCATGTTTGCATATTACATCAGCACCCACCAACGGGCGAGGAAGCGTCCGCCAGGCTGATGGTGGCGGGTCCCACGTCCTCAGGTTGGGGCGCCGCCAGCGGGCCCGGGTTGGCCAAGCTCCAAGGGTGCAGCAGGTCGCCCTGCGCGTTGGTGTTCGGCCGCGCCGCAGTGCCGGAGCCGCCCGCATCCGTGCTGCCGCTCCAGCCGCCGCTGCCACTGCTGCTTGCTGCGGGTGTACGCGCTGCCGCCCCCGCGCCTGCCGCCGCCGCGGGCTGCTCTGCAGCAACAGCGCCTGCAGCGTCTGCCTCTGTCGCCCGCGCTGATGCCGCAAACTGGGGGCCGCTGAGGATTGCGGGCGGCTGGCTATCTGTACTGCCGCCAACGTCCTCCGCACCCCGCTGCGGGCTGGCAGGCTGCGCTGGGGCAGGGCTGGGGTGGCTGCCCGCACTCACTGCCCCCTGCTGCACGGTCGTGGAGCCGCTGTCGCCAGCGGCCGCGTCCTCTGCCTGCTGCGTGGGTGGCGATGCAGGCCGGGAGCTGCCATCCCTACCGCTCTCCGGCGCAGTCGCCGCGCCGCCGCCGTCTGCCCCGTCCTTCTTGGCCGCACCGGCTGCGTTGACGGCGCCCGCCGCCGTCGCGGCGTACGACTGCTGGCTGAGGCGGCTGGCGCTGTAGGTCGGCAGCACTTCGCCGCATTCTCTGCCGCCGCCGCCGCCGCCGTCGCTGCAAGGAATCGGCGCCACAGCGTCCTCCTCGATGCGCGGGAACTCCATGCTGTGCGAGCGGCTGCCGGCGGGCGTGTGGAACACGTCCGAATGCGAGCTGAAGCTGCCTGGCGTCAGCAGCGTCGGGTCTGCGGCCGGACCCGCACCTAGGCCCGCCATGGGCGTTGCCAGCGGCGATCGCTCGTAGCCGTCCTGCAGGGCCGAGCACAGCGTGCTGATGAAAGAACAGTTTGTGGGCCTCCTTCTCAGTGATCCTTGCAACCGAGGTGCGGCACCGCTTGCCGACAAAGACCCGTAATAATATAGCCTACAGCCAGAGCATGTTCAGATGCGTCAAGTAACAGGGAACAATCCGCTCCCGCGTGACCAGGAACATTGTGGACACCTGTGTTTGCAAATGCGATTAGCGTTCACTACTCGACTCTCTAATTACTGTAGCGCTCTTTTCATCCTGTCGCCAGTATGGTTTGGCGTTCCGGCGGCCATCTCATGTACGACAGGACCCTCCTACCGCGCAGCGCTTCGTGCACTTCATAAATCAAAAATTAAACTACTGCCTATATCCGTCCTTGATAACTGAAATATGTGGTCACTCACAAAACCCTCACCTCGTGCAGGATGAGGCCTTCGTGCCGAGCGGCAGCTGTCAGCGCCTCGCTGTCCACGTGGCAGCGTAGGTCCTCCACCGCATCGTCCGCGGCGTGCTTGAGCTGCTCCACCTCCGCGGGCGCGGCACGCCCCGAGGCGACTGCCGACTCCAGCCGCGCGATGTCCTCCATCGCCTCCCGGATTGCCACCACCTGGAGTAGTTGTAATACAGAGTTCGGAATGGAGTTGTGTGTGAATAGGCTTTTGGCCGGCATGCCACCGCCAACTCCAGCCGCGCAATGTCCTCCACCGCCTCCCGGATTGCCACCACCTGGGGTAGTTGTAATACAGAGTTCGGAATGGGGTTGTGTGTGATATGAATAGGGTTTTGGCCGGCATGCCACCGCCGACTCCAGCCGCGCGATGTCCTCCATCGCCTCCCGGATCGTCACCACCTGAAGGGAACCAACGTGTTCTTTGCAGAAGCAGGAGAATTGAAACGCTGACAGGGTTCTGCGCGGCAGGCGAGCACCGACTCCGGCTGCACGATGTCCTCCATCACCTCGTGGCAGCGACAGCAGCGGCAGCGGCACCTGCTCGGCAATGGCATGGGGCGGGCAATTCAGACGCATTTCCCGGCGGGGTTCAGGCCATGATGCGATGCAATTCTCGTGGCAGCGACTACACCTGTACAGACAACATTCTCGCAGCGAAATACAGCAGCGGCACCTGCTCGGCGGTGGCGTAGGGCGGGCGGTCGTCGCCGGAGGAGTAACCGCTGGGCGGCGACATCATGCCGCTCAGCTGCTCCTCCGTCAGCTCGACGTCGCCTGCACATTTTTAAGGGTTTTAGGGTTGAGAGTGACAAGCAACATGGGTTTGACCCGATATCATGCCGCTCAGCTGCTCCTCCGCCAGCTCGATGCCGCCTGCGCAGATATGAGCATCTCAGTCTGTTTCCAGGTTGTAGGGTTTCAGGCTACCACATCCTGACTTTGCCGCCGTCGATCCCTGCGTCGGCGCCGCTGTGCTGGTGTGCCAGCAGGCGGCGCTGCTGATGGCACAAGCCGCCACGGCATGGTAGCGCAGTTCAAAGCGTCTCAGCAAAGCACTGCTTGCCGTTCGGTGTCTGGCAGATGTTGATGCAAGCGCACCGCTGCCGGCAAGCGGTATGCTGCCATCGTGAACTTCCTCGCCCAGGAAGTAGGCTTCGCCCGTGCGCCCCAGGTGCATCGTGAAGCTCGCCTCCACATCTACAATTGCACGTTTTGGTTTTGTACAAGCCGGAAAGGGGCAGCAACAGGTCACAACAACACACACACACAATCAGCTCTGCTGCACATGAGATGCGCAACTGCCGCGCGGACAATACACTGGTGCTGACCATGTCTGGTGCAGGCGTCAAACAAGATGCGCAAATGGTCAGCTCACCATTGACGATGATCTTGACGGCGCGGTCGGTGGTGCGCGACCCGGTGTACTTGCCAAAGCGCACTGCATGCGAGCAGAGAAGATGTCACGAGTTGTTGTTATCCGCTTGTTTGCATGCATATTCGCAGTACAGTGCTCTGCATGAGCATCTGCCGCATGCGCATGCTAACGGAAATGCAGGCCACCCACCGTAGAAGGGCGACGTCTTGATGCTGCCATCCGGCTGGCGGACCGCCATGATGTCGATGGCGCCATTCAGGTGCGGCGCCACATACGCCAGCGTGCTGCCCACCGCCATGCCGGCTGCGAAGGTGCCACTCTGCACAGTGGATGTGGAAAGAGGTGTTATGAATGCAGTCTGGAGCTGAACGTTGGACGCTGCCGCGCACATGGTGAAATGGCGCTACGTGATGCCACACACAGCGCTTGCACTGTACTTGGTGATTGCATGGCTGGCTCCTTTTGGCACAACGACGGAGAAGGGATATTGCACATGCCTTGATTGCGCTGGCCGCTCTGCCCGCAGCACCATAGCTCCGTGTTGTGGCGCTGTCCGAGCTGGCGGTGCTCTGCTGCCGCAGAGGCGCTTGCCGTTCCGCCTCCGCCATGGCAGTGCGTCAGGTGTCAACCCCAGCGCTTGTGAGTAATGCAGCGCCGCGTCAAGCCAACGCGGCGCCTGCCTTGACGCAGCCAGCGCAGTGCAGCTGGAGGACGCTGCAGGCCACGTGAGGTGGGTGATCTGGCGTCATCATGCGTGGCGATAGTGTACGAACGGGCATCGAACGCGTCGCGATGCCATGTATACGCGATCACCTTTCAGAGGCAACACGCAGCACTGAAGGTATGCTGCGGAGGAGCGTTGAGTTTGAGGCGTTGAGTAATGATGCTTCCTGTGGAGACGGCACTTGACGACTGGAAGTTTAGAAAGCTGACTCACTCCTGTGTCAAAACCCTGTTCACCAGCGGCTGGTGCTCGCTCGAGCCATGAGCGATTCAGGGCCGATCTTACAGGCGCAGAGCTCACGGTTCGCACGCGGGTACCCCTACCACGCTTCAAGCCGACCGAATCGCACCAACAAAGGCCTCGCGTAAAACTGCGACGCTGAATCGTCCTGTGGCAGCGCCAGATCGCGAAGCAACATGCAATGCTCTGGCTTATGCCATCCTGACACAGTAATGATGCAGGGTCTGCGGCGCGCGTCAAGTGGTCTCACGGGCAGCAACTCCCTCAGACAGCTGCAGAGGGGCGGTCTGGTGGCCGTCCGTGGGCACAGAGGTGCACCCTTCGTCCCAGCCAGAATGCACATTATCTGGCTGCAAACCCGGTCATTCTGCTGCTTTTGCGCGAACAGTACAACAGTAAACCATGTGCTAGCGGAACACCGTTGTATCGGCCCGTTTGGACATCGCTTGGTTGACTTCCAGGTGCCTGAACCTGCATGCACTAACACTTTTGTCCTCTCTTGCACCACAGGAGCGCTCACATGTCAGGCAGCAGGCGTCAGCAACCCCAGCCAGCGGGTGGTCATCACGGGGCAGGGCATTGCGTCGTGCTTTGGCAACGACGTCGACACTTTCTACGAGAAGTGCGCCGCGCAAATTGTCCTTCACGCAGGCTTGTGCAGTCAATCGCTGCTGATGTTGTTACCAGAATTGCAATTGCCGCAGGCTGCTGTCGGGCACCAGCGGCGTGGGACTCATCGACCGCTTTGACGCATCAAGCTTCCCCACGAAGTTTGCGGCGCAGATCAGGAACTTCGACAGCGAGGGGTGCGCACATTCAGATGCATCACTCGTGCCTGCACATCACATGCAGGACTGTACTGTCGCACCCAGCAGATTCCGCAAATGGACCCTGCACACTCTTGAGCCTCCAAATCACGCCAATGCAGGCTCATTGACAAGAAGAACCTGCGGCGATACGACAACTGCCTCAGCTACACGCTGGTCAGCTCGAAGAAGGCGCTGAAGGACGCAGGCCTCGACAACGAGGTGGGCGTCTGCACTGAGGACTGCCATGTGCTTCTGGCAGCCTCCAATACCGGTTTTCAAGACAATATTCACAGCAATGAGTCTGCCGAGGACATGCGCATGCGAACCTCTGCGCTGATCTGTCAGTGGGCTGCACTGCAATTCCTGAGCACGATCCACGATGGTCCAGCCATACCCGCTGTCACATCATCATCTGTACGGCACCCTTCATCTGAGCGCCGCTCCCAATGCCGCTGTAAAACCACGTCCCGCTGCGCAACATCCCACAGGACAGCCCGGAGGCGTACGAGAAGCTGGATCATCATCAGCTAAATCATCATCAGCGGCGGCCTTGCACTTACTGATCCCACAAATCGTTACAGGACAGCCCGGAGTTGTTACGAGAAGCTGGACAAGGCGCGGGTGGGCGTGCTGGTGGGCACATTCCATATACTACTCATATTTTCTCCCACAGCCGACGGTTAACTCTGCACTCATGCCGTCTCCCCGTTGCGCCAAATCATTGCAGGATAGCCCGGAGGCGTACGAGAAGCTGGACAAGGCGCGGGTGGGCGTGCTGGTGGGCACCGGCATGGGCGGGCTGCAGGTTTTCCAGGACGGCGTGCAGAACCTGGTAGAGAAGGGCCACCGCAAGATCAGCCCCTTCTTCATCCCCTACGCCATCACCAACATGTGCGTGCCCTTGCATTTCAATTGGCGGCAGCAATGGTTTACGTAAACGGGTGACCTGGTGGAGAAGGGCCACTGCAAGATCAGCCCCTTCTTGATCCCCTGCGCCATCAAGAACATGTGCGCGACTCCTTTCCCTACACAGATAATGCTGCAATAGAATAGGAAGAAACCATTAAGAAGGGCCACCAAGAGATCGGCCCCAGCTCAACCCCTACGCAATCACTAACATGTGCGCGCCCCGTGACATGCAAGGCTCGGGTCCTCCATGCTACAACAACAGAACAGCAGCAGCGGTTTGACCATGCTTCTCTGGAGCATCGGCAGCCTGAGCCTTGTAAGCCGGCCACTGCAGACGCGACCAAGGTCAATGCAGGTGGTGTCCTGCAGGAGCCAGGCCTTGGGCGTAACTGCAGAGGCAGTAACATCTGGAGCGCAGAGGCGGCACGACAGCGGAGCATGGGGTACAGCTGCATGGGGTCCAAGTACTCCATTTCAATGCTTGGCCAGCTCAAGCCAAATCTCGTCACCAAGCCTTTTGCACCCAAACGCAGGGGCGGCGCGCTGGTGGGCATGGTGCCCAACCACTATCTCTGAGCAGTACAGTGATACATGTTCACGTCTACTGCAGGGGCGGCGCGCTGGTGGGCATGGAGTACGGCTTCATGGGGCCCAACTACTCCATCTCCACGGCCTGCGCGACGGCTAACTACTGCTTTGTGACGGCGGCGAACCACATCCGGCGCGGCGACGCGGACGTCATCCTCGCCGGCGGCAGCGAGGCCCCCATCATCCCCGTCGGCCTCGGCGGCTTCATTGCATGCAGGTGGGTCAGCAGCACCGCCAGACTGCTCACCCGCAGCTGGTGCAAGCAATGCTGTGAGAAGCTGTGGTCAACGCAATGAGGAGCCGCTGCAGGCGTCTTGGCCGTGGGACAAAGAAGGCGCATATACGCACCAATATGCCGCAAGTCAATCGGTTCCTGTGCCTGCAGAGCGCTGTCCCCGCGCAACGAAATGCCGAGGAAATCCGGCCACCGCACCATTGTCTTGATCGGCACCCTGACGAGCTGAGCCCTGAGAATTTGCTGTGCAGAGCGCTGTCCTCGCGCAATGACGAGCCGGAGAAGGCGTCGCGGCCATGGGACAAGAGCCGCGACGGCTTTGTGATGGGCGAGGGCGCGGGCGTGCTGTGCATGGAGTCGCTGGAGCACGCGCAGGCGCGTGGCGCCAACATCCTCTGCGAGTACCTGGGCGGCGCCACCAACTGCGACGCCTACCACATGACGGTGTGCCTCCTTTCTAGTTTATTGGAGAACAACATGCAGCTCACCAAGACAGTGCAGGGTGGTGCGATCAGACTTCAATAGCTTGGTCAGTTCTAGGATTATGCCAGGGCAGGGCGGTGTGCTACCATGCTGTGCACGCCTCGTAAATGGACCGGTCACGTGTGTGGCCGTCGACGCGCGCACAGCCTCGCGTCATGACGCATCGTAACGCATCATCACCCCAATCTCAGCCAGCTGCTGATGGGTCGACTGCACACGATGCTGCAGGACCCGCGCGCGGATGGCCTCGGCGTGTCCAGCTGCATCCAGCTGGCGCTGAAGGACGCGAAGATTGACCGCGACCAGGTGCGCCCGTCATAGAGTCCCCCTCGTGCACTGTCAGACGCTGGCACCAGCTGCTCTCCTGCCATCTACATCTCTACGCTGCAGGAAAGCATGCTGGGCTGCTCCGACAGTCAGTCCTGAAGCCGGGGCAGCTGCGCATCAGCCGGCGTGTGTAGTCTTGTCGATTCCCGCAATGGGACGTTTTGCACTGCCCTAGCCGCGGGAGAACTACATGAACGAGCACGCTGGGGGGCGACGCGATTCAAGTTTCAAAGTGAACACGATCTCAATACTGCACATTGAAACATTATACATGCCCCCCAGGTCAACTACATCAACGCGCACGCGACGAGCACGCTGGTGGGCGACGTGGCGGAGGTGAAGGCGGTGAAGCAGGTGTTCTCCGACTGGAGCCACATCAAGATGAACGGCACCAAGTCCATGATCGGGCACTGCCTCGGCGCCGCTGGCGGCCTGGAGGCCGTCGCCACCATCCAGGCCATCCGCACCGGCTGGGTGCACCCCACCATCAACCAGGTGCGCGATTGTTTTGCTGCCGTGCCAATCTCTGCAAACAGATCGAATAGGACTGGAGGCCATCGCCACCATCCGGGCTATTCGCACCAGGTAGGTGCACCCCACCACCAACCAGGCGCGTCTCACTACTGCTGCTCGCCACTATTGTCTTGTTGCGCACCGCCTCGGCCGACAGGGCAGGTGACAGCGCGACTTGGAGCCGACAAGAGCAACAGTACTGCGGGCTGTTACCCAACACGCCAGCAAGCTGCCATCGCGGCGTTATGCAAGAGGAAGGTGCCAAGGACAGCTCAGCACTGCACCTCGAGAGACGAACCGGAAGCCGACGCTGATTGACGCCAGATATTTTCGCTGCAGGGCGACCTGGTGGACGAGGTGGCGGACATCGACACCGTCCCCAACGAGAAGAAGCAACACGCCATCACAGCCGGCATCTCAAACTCCTTTGGCTTCGGCGGCCACAATTCCAGCGTCGTGTTTGCGCCCTTCAAGGAGTGAACAGAGCCTGCAAGGAGTGCGAACCCTGTAGGACCTGGAAACCATGCTGCCGCGGGGTTTGTCAGAGGCGGGCGGGAGTGATAGCCATGCGAGATACAGTGAGAGCAGCGGCAAGGGGTGGGAACAATGGGCTCGGCCTGTGGGTGGGACAGCAGCCAGTAGGTTTCTCCGACAGACATGTGTACTATGGAGGAAAGTGTCGGGCTCTGCCATGGGATTGGGCCCAGCATAACGGGGCTGTGACATTGAGGTGGCCAGAGAGAGTGTTACAGACTGAACAGCGTGCGAGCCGAGAGAGCAGTTTCGATTTGTTGTGGCCGCAGAACTGACCAGAACTTTCTTTACAAGTCAATACGGCCATAGTGCAGCATGCAATACCTTTGTCACGGCTCTGATTTTCGGCACCAAATGATCCGCCTGGAACTCTGACAGCAGCCACCTCATGCACTGTCAGTGGCGAAGCCATTTCGCAGCACCCAAAACCGTGCCTGTTGGTCTTCGTGGCCCTGCATGGTGCACATGGTGAAGACAGTTGAACTTTGGCCGCGCTGGCATTACCATTGCCGGCATAGGCATCATTCGTGTTCCATTGTGTTGCATATCACTGGTACATACACAGGGAGACATTCGGTGCGGTCCTCACCGGCTTTCTGAGGGTGACGGTGTGCACGTCAGTCAGGTCCACAGCTGCCGGCATTTGCGCCCGCTGCTTCATGTCGTCAAATAGCTTCGCATACTGCACATCACATTTTATCGCATGCATAGATGCGCCAAACGCTGTTACATCACGGTTTTCAGCAGCATGCATTCCAACATGGGCTGGCGTCGCATGGCTTGCTGCACCGCGGAACCCCTGCAGCCTCACCGTCTCGTCAAACTCCATGGGCACGAAGAGGGGGTCGCGCCGCTTGCACCTGTCCAGCAGGTCGTCGATGCCGATGTAGCGCAGCTCCGATACCTCGCTGGCCTGCAAAATCGCCAGGCGGCATTCGGTCAGCTGGCTCATCAGCTTGCTAGGAACGGGTGGAGAGCGCCACCCCGAGCAATGACGTTTTCACCTTGTGACGCCCATGTTGTGACGCCCAAGGCGCCTACGTTTCATATGTCTGTCCACGCCTTGCTGTTCACGCCCGAAGCACGTGGGCGAGACGTTGCCAGCAGGCTGTTTACCCTGCTGTAATTACTGTAGTGTGTCAAACCGGGGCTGTTGTGAGCGCGCCTGCAGCTCGAAGGCGTCCAGGGAGACGCGGTCCAGCAGCGTGACCAGGAACACGTTGATGTGCTCGTTATTAATGAACGTGCCGTCGTTGATGACGGAGCGGTGGATGGTGTCAAACACATGCTCAAAGGCCTGCAGCATGAAAACACGTCTCCCATGCCCAATCGTCCGCCATGCCTGAAGGTGATCGCATTGTAGAGATGTGCAATGTCAGGCAGGAACCTGGAGCGCAGACAGCAGGGCTTTCATAGGACTGCTTCCTCAAGAACGCTCGCATATACCTCCGGGGGCAGGTCCAGCCCGATCTCCTCTGCCGTTTCCCTCACCGCTGTCGGCAGCGGCTCATCGCCGGCAGAGACATGGCCCGCACACGATATGTCGAAGAGACCGGCCCAGCTGTCTTTGTGCGCGGCGCGTTTCTGCGGTTGACACACTGCCGTCTACCGATTGGGGCGATGCGGCAAGCCAGCAATGCGTGCTGTCTCGACGGTGCTGTGAATGCAGTGGTGTGCAAAAGCAATGCAAAAGCTTTTGCCTGCAGAATGAGCTCCGCTGTCGGCTGGCAGAACACCCAGACGTGTACTGCGCGGTGCCTGCCAAGAAGAGAGTATTTGTCATCAGCCGTTGTATCGATTGTGAAGTGTTTGCAAGTATATATGTTTCGTATGCTGCATGTCGGCCTCGTGACATCAGCGGGCACGCACCAGTCGCCGTCGCGGTGGACCGCGCTACGCGGCTTTGATTGGCCTGCGCCACATGGTTCAAGATGATCATCGGCAATGAAGAATGGCCAACATGATCACGCATGTGAAGCAAAAGCACTGGCTGGTATTGTGCGAACGGCACCCCGCAAGCAGCACCCCGCAAGGGCGCGCAATCGAATTCAACTGATCTTATACACCAGGAGTGATGAGCCACCTGTCTTTCTGCCGTCAGGATGCAGCACGTCAAACAGCTCCTCCTGTGCTGTGCTGCTTCCAGCCACGATCGTCTCCACTGGCTCGGCCATGCGCCCCAATCTGCCGAAAATGCCGACCCGGTCTGGAGCCGCACTGCGTCCTAGTCTCGCGGATCAATGCCAGCAAAGTCAAGGGAGCAATACGAACACAACAGCGATCAAAATAAGGTGCTGCACCTCAAGGCAACGCTTGGCAAGATCCAGGCCCCTTGACATCGGCGGGGAAAGAGTCAAGCACGTCCTGGGAGAGTCAAGCACGTCCTGGGAGAGCGCGCTGCTGGGGACACACTGCATCATTCGAATAGCGCAACTGCAGCCTCGTACCGATCCCGCGATGGACGCACCAGCGATTCGCAGCGCGCTGGGTCGCACGCCACTCGCCAGGCCGCAGCTACGAACGATGGCGGCAGTTTCGAGGGCAGGTACGCAAGCGAGTGTTGCCGAGGACCTGCGCCTGTGTGCAGTGTGCACGCAGACCCGTGCGAGCAAGTGAAGTCTGCATCATTCGCTCGCTTCGCAGTATATCTTCAAAGTATATCTTCAGCAAGGCAGGGGCATAATCTGCCTCCAAGCCACTGCAGGAGTGCCTCGAGGAGTGCCTCGGTACCTCCGACACGGTGAATTGACGGCACAGTACTTTCCCTGTGTCGCAGGCCTCAACTGCCCGGTCCAGAGGCCTGATTGCGGCCAATCAGGCCGCCCCAGCTTCGCTACCGCCGGCCTGTGCTCAGGCTCACAGGGACGCAACATGATGCAGCGTCACCTGCGCCTGCGGTCCGTCACCTGCCGCTCCTCTGATCCTGAGGTCACGCGGAAGCTCTACGACCTCGTCAGCAGCGTCGACTCCGAGGCCGAGGAGGCGGCATCGGTCCGCTTCGTCGTTGTGGACAAGCACGTGGACAAGCACGGAAACATGGTGCCGCCGCCCGCGGCAGCCAAGGAGGAGCAGCAGCGCGCTGCCGTCGCCGGTCCTGCCACGCGGGTGCAGCGCAAGGATAAGACCAACAAGCCGGACGGCCAGGAGCCCGCGATGCAGCCCGGCGGCGAGCGGGGCGCCGCGAGACCCTCGCTGCAAAAGCCCTCACCGCAGAAGCCCATGCTGACATGGCGGCGGGCGGCCAGCGGCGTCTGCATGGCGGCCATGTACCTGATCACCGCCATCTGGAGCGTGCTGGCGCTTGACGGCATGACCTGGCCGGCGCTGGAGCAGCTCGCCCGGCAGGCCTTCCGATACGTGGCGCTGCATGGCGGCGGCTTTGTGTGGGGCTTCATCGCCGGCGCCTGGCTGCTGCACTTCCGCCACACCGTGCTGCGCTGAGGGAGGCTGTGAAAGCAAACATTTCTTGAAAGTGGTGCACTGCGCATCATGCAGTTATACATTAGCTTTCGAAAGTGACCCGGCGGACTGCGTCTTGAATTGTCACCGATGCAGTGTCGATTTGTGCTTTGCTTATCACTTTCTCCTGACGCGTTACAGCTTCTCTTGTAGACTAGTCATGATTGAACGAGTTGTTTTCCTTCTGTATTGCGCGTTCAGCTGTGAACAGTTGATTGCAACCAGGTCCCGCCGAAATTTGCAGCAGCTGCAAAATGTCTACATTTCAGTCGTCACTGAACTGCAAACTTTGAATGAGCCGCTCATGCCAGCTCATCTGCACGCTGCACACAGCACATTGCCTCGCTGCAAGTGCATTGTGGTCCTGCACAGAACGGTAATCAAAAGGTGCGCGTTACGCCAAGACTGGAACGATGCCGGCAGCAGTTCCAAAAGCATTTTGCATCCGTTAGCTGCTCACACCGAGTTGCAGGATCAATGCCGCGTGGTCTGCGAGGCAACTCAACAACTTGACAAAGGGAAGCAGAATCGCAATGGCTGGAGCCCTCGAGTGCACGCCCAGCGGGCTCACGTATGCGGAAAGCGATTCCTTCAGCCTGGACAGCATCGAACCGGCAGAGTCGACGGGTGAGGCTGCTTGGCTGTGCGTGATATAACCTAGCACTGCTGTGGACCCAAACAAAGTCTGAACGGACTGTTTGCTGGGCAGGAACCACGCTGAGCCCGCGCCGGCAGCTGTTCCCAGTTGACAACACCGTCGCTGTTCGGCCAGTCAGCCAAGGCGGCAGAGGCGACGAGCGGTAAGACGTGCACATGCAGATTAACAACGCGGTGCATCCACCTATGCGCTCGGTGCAGAACTGCAGCTTCAAACCGCTTTTGACTCGTTGCCGCAGTGCTCGCAAACCCATGCCGGCAGCAGACCACGGCCGCATGGGACCACAGCAAGCTGCCAGGTGCGTGTTCACAACACGAAGCGACATGTGCACGGTGCAGCTGAGTCCAACGCCTTTGCAGCTGCCAAGAAGAAGCCTTCACGTCTCGAAGATCGTGTTTTCGGCCGCCACATCCGCGGGCTGACTGCTCTTGATGGATATGCGCTCTCTACAGGCCAGCGTGGGATGTAAACACCTCCAAGGCGGCGATGGCGGCGCTGCGAAAGGAGCAGGCGCGCCGCGCTGACCTGATGAGCCTGGACGCTCTGGAGCAGCACTCGTGCGCCGCCATGGAGTACGCCTCTCTGCAGCCAAATTCTTGATTTCAAAACACAATTCTTGTTGTGACCGAACGATCTGGATCAGCACACCTGCGCCGCCATGGAGTGCGGCTTCTGTGCTGCGCCTCACCTTCTTGCAATATCTGCAACTGCGGTGCTGGGGGACTCCGCAGCTGTCCCCTGGCAGAGCTGCCGCGGCTGCTGAGTGGCATCGACGCCAGATCGCACAGCCAGCCGCCCAAGCTGGCTGGCGCGCAGATGCAAGCCTGCTCCACGGTTGCTCTTGCAAGCATCCCAGGAAGATGGAAGCATCCCAGGTGCCATGACCAGAATGGACACGTGTTTTGCGGCGGCGGCTGACCTCTTCCTGGCATGCTGTATAGGGCCCTGAACGGCGAGGCGGCCGCCAAGAAGGTGGTCGCGCCCTACCGGCGACCGCGCCGCAGTTCCGCCGACTCTTACTCTGGCCGCCTGATCCAGGTGAGACTGCGAGGCTTGTGACCTTTACAGTGCGGCAAAGGTGTGAACCCGAAAGAGAAATGGCTGACTTGAGAGCACGAATGCCCAGCACAGTGGCTGCCAAGTGCACAGTGATTGGAACCCGAATGTATATTTCCTCAACATGCCCGTGAGTGTGCGGGCTCGGCGCTGACAGTGCCAAATTGATCATGATGCAGCGCCAGGAGTTTGTGCAGAAGCCGGGTGAGCCGCGCAGGGGCAGCAGCTCGTCTGCCACGGGTGACACGGCGCGAGCTGCGGCGTCGGCTTCGACCGTGCCGGCAGACAGCGGGCCAGCCGGCGGCTCGGCAGCCATAGACCTGGCCACGTTCGAGCTGCCCCAAGAGTCTGTGCAGGTGGGAAATAGAAGTCATGTCCCCGTGCTGAGCGCCGACTCAAAGCGTCAACTTTGCAGTCCTGCGTGCTCCCCTCAGTGTCGGCACCAGCGGGTCAGCGACTGGCATCAGAAATGAGGCCGTGCGTGAGTCGCCGGGAGCAGACAGCTGAATGTCGTCGCCTGCCTGGGGCTCATACTGGACCAGGTCTCTCCCTATAATCATGCACTCGACGGCCACCATAAAAGCTGAATTTTGTGATCGACATCGTTTGAACTCTGCCTTTGCAAAAGCCCTAAACCCTGAACGCAGGACAACGAGGCGCTGTCGGACATCGACGTGGATGAGGATGTGACGGTGCTGCAGTCGGCGGTGGGACACAGCATGGAGACGCGCATCATTGGCGGCGCCTCGCCCGGCGCCAGCTCCGCCGCCAGCTGGAATCCCGCGCTGCGTGCCACCGCCACATCGGTCCTGCACTCGGAGGTGCGGTGGGTTGCGCCAGTGATTTCTGCATTGGCAGAAAGCACTCATGCATTGCTCAAGCCAGCCTGCTGCATCTCCAACGACGCATGTGCCTTGAAAGTGGCGCCTGTAGCATCTCAGCAGCATGTATCTAGAAGGTTTCAGCTCGAGCAAAAAGATTTCAGCTTGAGCATGAAACTAGCAGTGTGGAAAATCTTTGGCCTGCAGGAAAAATTTGACGCGGAGGCTGCCGGCTACTGCTCCGCGGCGCAGCTGCTGGCCGAGCGCGATGCAGAGCGGGCAGCAGCCGGCGCCGCAGCCGGCACCAGGCGTTTGGCACAGGTGCGGGGGCTGTGCTGGCTCTTTGAAGCATGCAAGGCTCTTTATAGACGTGTGCAGCGACAGCTGTGAACCAGATGCATTCAACCAGCAACAGAAGGCTTGTCTTTCGAATGGAAGGCAGTTGTTTTAGCGGCTTGGGTTCACATGCCTGCCCACGAGCCAAATCCGAGTCTTCCACTTCATTTACAGTGTGCGTTTGCGTGTGCACCGCAGTCGTCGCTGCAATCGTCCGGCATCGGGGGGCCGGCCGCCAGGCTCCAGGCCACGGAGGAGTCTGACGCGTCATGCGGTCGGCCCTGCCGCTCTGCGCCGCAGCCCGCCGCTGACCTGCCGCGCGCGCAGCCGGCAAGGTGCGGGCTGCAATGTGATGGGCACCTCTGGTCTGTGCGGGCAGAACAGGAGCCTCATTGGTTGTTGGGAAGGGGTGGCAGATGGCTCACTGTACATGATGGGTCGCGAAAGCCATATATTGCCATGTTGTTCACTGCAGGCGGTCCACACAATTTCCTACGCCGGCGCTGTCGTGGCAGGGTGGAGACGACATCGTCTGGCCAGACGGCGTCACAGGTACACAGCAGGCCCCATGTGTATATAACCGAGATGCATCGCAGTCCATGAAAGGACTCGATCTCTCCTTGATAGTGCTCATCAGATGCGTCATGTGCTCTTCCCACAGCTCCACCGTGCAGCAGCTGGGCTCTGGCGGCGCGGCCAGAGCACCTGGGCATGCACGAGCTCGTTCGTAACGTTTCATCCGTTGTCTTGTGTTCCTGCAGCTCCGCCGCGCAGCAGCCGCGCTCTGTCTGTGCGGCCAGAGCACTTGGGCATGCGCGCCATTCCCGGGCTGAAGCCCACCGCGCCAAAGCCAGCAGCGCCGCCGCTGCGCCCGGCCGTTAAGACAGGTACGCTTTTGCTCTAGCAGGCGCCAGCCGCTGTCACTTGCCTGTGCTGAAACTGCAAGCTACCTCACCCTCGCGGGGAGGGCCGACACTGCATGACGCTTCTGCTGCTCATCACTTTGTGCTTCCCTTTTAATGACATTCATGTTCAATGACTGCTGTTGACTCGCAGGAACGGGCGCCAAGGCGACACTGCAGCGGCAGGGCGCCGATTCACGCGGCGACCGCCGCCCCACCAGCACGCCGCATGAGGCTGACCCGCTGGCGGAGCTGCAGCAGGCCGTGTCCTCGGTGCAGCGGCTGCAGGACGCCACCCTGGGCCTCAGGTGAGACTCATTTCAACCACAGGTGCCTGCTCGTCATTTCTGTTGTTCTCTGGACATCAAGATGTTCACGTGCAGGATGTAACTGCTGAGATATTATGAGCTGTTGATGCTGCTGCCATCATGCATATTGAGCTCTACTGGACGCCGCACCCGCTGTGGGACAACTGCTGCCCGCTGTTGAGGACACCGCGGTTCCTGGGCTTTGCACCGCTTGCTGACGTCACCCCATATCGTCCGCCCCCAGGCAACGTGCTGAGCAGGAGCCGCTGCCGCCGGCGCTGTCACCTGCCTCGGCCGCCACAGAGGCGAGCCCGGCAGTCCGGCCGGCGCGGACCGCGGCGCCGCGATGGGCGCGTGTGTGCGCCTGGCTGCGGCCGGCGGCGGGGCCGGCCTTCCTGAGCGCAAAACCCGAGGGCCGCGTGCTGCGCGCGCGGCTGGGGCCGCACGTCGCCGACTTCCGCGAGTTCGCGTTCGACAAGGTGCAAATGCCGGATGCTGTTGCGGGCTTCCTTAGGAACGCGACAAAGCCTCGGGATGCCACCATTGCTTTGTGCCTGCACTTCTGCGCTCTGCTGCTTGGAAGTGTGTACAATCACGCGTCTGCAACGGCTAAACCTTGATGATGCATAAGCTCAATGCTCCACTCTGCTGGCCGTCTCCAGACAGATCAGAGCGTTTTGCGTCTGACATTTCCCTTCAGGTGCTCGCGCCTGGCGAGGAGTGGCTATCTTCATCTGATCAAAGCCTTCGCAATGACACCTGGTACTGTGCCGACAGGTGCTGGCGCCCGGGGAGGAGGCGCTGCAGCAGGAGGCAGCGCGCCTTACGGCGGCGGTGGCGGAGGGCCGCAACGCCGCCGCCTTCGTGCTGGGCCGCGGCAACGCCGGCACTGAGTCCGTCCTGCACGGCGGCGCCAGCGGCGCAGGTGAGAGCGATTCCAAGGTAATGCTGCGATGCAGTCATGTGGGTCTGCCATTGCTGCTGTGTACAAAGCTGTGGGCTGCGGCAACGCCAGCACCGAGTCCATCCTGCATGGCGGCGCTGGCAGCGCAGGCGCGAGCGGCCCCCTCGTCTGCATGCTCTGTTGCATTGCCCCCTCTGCCAATTCCGTTCTTTGTTGTGCTTCCTGTGTCCGCTGCAGCAAGCCTCTTCCTCCGAACGGTAGCTGTGTAAGGGGCCATATATGCGCTATGACACAAGCCTGGTCTGCGACACATTCCTGCGCTTCCATGACGAGCCCCTTCAATTCCAGCTGATAGGTATGGCATGTGCGCTTATCATAAAAACCTGACAGATGCCCACGATACCGCAGGCCTCATGAACCTGGCGGTGCGGCAGCTGCTAGAGCAGACAGCGCCGGAGGCGGGCGGCCATGGTGTTGGCGCCCCTGGGCAAACATCGCAGCCGGACAGCGACGGCGACTGCGTCTCTGCCGAAGAGGCGCAGGAAGAGGCGCAGGCCACCGAGCTGCACGTGGCGGCCTTCCGGCTGGCGGGCGAACGCATCGCCGACCTGCTGTGCGCGCCCGGCACGTCTGCCGGTGCGGGCGCCCGGCTGTGAACATCCCCTATCGTGACATAAGAAAGACAGCAACGGACATGATACTGCTTCCCCTGTTGGAGCCCCTGCAATGCTAAAACCGCTGCAGCATCCTGCCTCTGGGACGAACCTTCGCTGAAAATGCATTGGTGCAGCATTCCCACCACATCTGCAGGGCCTGCTGGCTACTGTTGGCAGCAAAGAGCCGCAGGACAAGAGCAGGCAAGGAAGGAACAGAAGCAGGTTTGATGACATGGCCCTGCCGTCCCCTGCACAGGCGGCCACGATGTGGTGCACGATGCCTCCAGCGGCCGCGCCTGGGTGCCCGGCCTGGTGACGCTGGCAGTGCGCGATGCCGCCGACCTGGCAGCGGTGCAGGCAGTACTGTTGGATGCCCGCGCTGCTCAGTGCGCAGCCGCCGGCGCCGCGGCAGACGCCGCGATCGTCGCGACGGTGTTCGTGACGTCCGGCGCGCCAGCGGCAATAGCAGCGGCGTCTGCGGCATTTGCTGCGGCGGCGGCGGCGCCCGCCGGCAGGGCCGCCGCGCGGCCGCCGCCGTACACTGCGCCGCCCACCGGTGCCCGCGTGGCCAAGCTAACCTTTGTGGAGCTGCCGGCGGCGGAAGCGGGAAGTAGCAGCCACGCCGGGCGCACCGGCCTGGTGGGCCTGGCGCGCCAGCTGGCGGCGGCGCCGCCCGGCCGCGGCACCGCGCTCCCTTGGGGTAGGGTCTGCGTGCTGCGCGGATGTGCTCGAGACTGTGTGACGGCCTGCCGCAGCATTGTGCAACTTTGCTGTTTTGATCGGGAGGTGTCGCAGGCTGTTTGAAAAACATCAAGTTCAACGCAGGCGCGGAGCAGCCGACGGTCGCCAAGCGCGGCAGCGGCGGCGCGGCGGACAATGTGCAGTGGGTGGTGTCGGAGGTGGTATGGGCGGCGGCGCGCGGGCACGGGGTGCCGGTGCCCTGGCGCCTCAGCCGGCTCACACGCTACCTGCAGGACACGCTGCAGCCGACTGGTGCGTGCTGGGACTCCGGGACACAGCTGGTAGTCATCCTCCCTGTCCAAACTGCCCAGCATCTGCCTCAAAATGGTCTGGCGCAAAGCCTCAGTGCCTGAGATTAGCACCGCTGACTCACCTGCCTCAAGAATACGACTGCGCAATGCTGGCAGAAGTGCACGGCACATTCCTGTGGCCACGATTGGCCATCAAAATGCAAACCCAATGGTGAACCCAATGCAAGACCCTGCTGCAGGCTGCGCGTTGGTGGTCGCGTGCGTGGACCCTTCCGAGGCGGCACAGCCCGCCAGCATGGCGACGCTCGCCACCGTGGCCCGCCTCCTGCGCACCAAGCGCGCTTGAATGCCGCCAATACGATTGGTGGCGGGCCAGCAGGCAGAATGGCTCAGTAACGACGCTCGCCGCGGCGCCCGCCTGCTGCGCGCCAAGCACACTTGAGTGCCCCCCAATGTGCGCACTGGCGCGCGAGGCAGCAGTGGCTGCGGCCGTGGCCGGATTGGCTGGGTGGGCACTGCAGCCCGCCTGCTGCCCGCCAAGCCGCCCGCCTGCGCCTGACTGGGCGCCAATATGCACATGTATTGTGGATCGGCGCCACAGGGATCAGGGACGGGCGTGGTTACTTCCGGGAGGGCAGGAAGAGTGTGTAGTCCTCCAGCTTGTGGTCGCACCTGCCGCCGAGATGATGAACAAGTGCGGCGCAATCACTTGGCAGTTAAATGCCAGGTCCGCAGCGACCGACCCAAACAGTTGGCAGAGAGGTCTGAGTTCCAAGGGGATGGCTTGCTGCAGCAGCGTCGACCAAGCATGCTGTCGACCAAGCTCACCCGGCAGGCGGGGTGGAGCACTCGGGCTGTCCAGGGGCCCCGCACATGTGCTGACAGTTTCATTGTTGTAATTGGATGGTTTCGGTAGTCAGGCGGTGTACAAGAGGGCAGGCAATCGCGCAGAGAGGGTCTCCTTGAAAGTAACAGGCTGGAAAAGCGATGCTGACCGTGAGGAAGGAACAACATGCGTTCCGCCGTTGCCCCGCCCATTTAGAGGTATACATACATGGCGGTTGTCTTGCATCACTGCCGCCGGCTTGTGGCGGCGGCGGCATCCCACAGACCAGCGCTCAGCAACAGGCTAGCGGGGCAGCGAATTCTGGCTGCAAATACCGTGGCCGAGCCTCGCCTGAAAGGATGCTGTTCAGCCAGATCAGAATTCAGAATGCCGCCACAAAGCGCACCATTTGAGGTGTCCCGATTTTGCACCTGCACAGGTCGTCAAATTTCATTTTGTACGCCTTTGTCCAGCATGGCACAATACGTTGCGATACCTCAGCCATCATAGGCTACATTTGGCCAGTACAGCCGATGCATTGCGCCCGTCAGAAGCTGCTGCAATCGAGACTGCATTTCAAGGACATCGCCCAGCCAGAGAGGTCGCGTGCAGCAGCGACCAAGCATGTAGCATGGCCGACGCACAAGCGATTGAGATCGTCGATTCTCAGCCGACGAACTTTGTCCAGCATGCAGCTGCGCAGCAGAGCAGTTCCGGAACAAAGGTCGCAGGAGAGCACTGACCGAAAAAACCAGCACCTCGACATGGACTTCGACGCAAAGCCTGTGAGGCATAGGGGCAGCAGCAAGTCTAAGCGGAGGCAGCTGCGAATAGCTGGACTGGAAGTGTCGCCGGAACTGGTCGCCATCGCGCTCGGTGCGGGCACCAGAGCTTCTATTTGCATCTGCCACAGCTCGTGTTTGATTCCTTTAGTGACCGTTGGCAGATGTGAGTGTGTCTGACCACGGTTGTTGCGCCTGCAGTGTACTTCGTCCAAGGCATCTTGGGCCTGGCGCGCCTGGCGGTGACATATTTCTTGAAGGACGATCTTCACCTAGACCCAGCCACGGTGAGCGAGTGGCCGCTGAAGGCTCGCCTGCTTGTTTGACGCACCATCTGCATGTATCCTCTCGATCAGCATTGCCATGACATCATGGCGCTGCTCCTGTAGGTCGGCATCCTCAGCGGTCTCGCCGCCGCGCCGTGGGTGATCAAGCCAGTCTATGGGTGAGCCAACGAGCTGCAATGCGTCAGCCAGCCTGTCGGCTGCTACATATTATGCAAATGCTAGCAAGGCATGCTACTCCGCTGACCTGGTGGACGCCTGCCTACAGATTTCTGTCAGACAGCGTGCCCCTTTTTGGCTACCGCCGCCGCTCCTACCTCGTGGGCTGCGGCTTGCTAGGTGATCCTCCGCTGCTTTTCTGGCCTGTGATCCTGCCCTGATCTTCCATCCAGGCTTCATGGACACGCCTCTTCACAGCTGCGTTGCATAGCCGAGTTGCAGTGACAGCCGAGTTACAGTAAGACATAGATCATGTACAGGAACGCCGCGGCCTGTTCACCGTGTCCGCCACCCGCAGGCGCGGCGAGCTGGGTGGCCATGGCGATGTTTGTGCACAGCCCCGCGGCGGCGGTGGCCATGATGGCGCTAGGCGCGATCGGCACCGCCTGCAGCGACGTGGTTGTGGACTCCATAGTTGTGGAGCGCTCCCGCGGCGAGCCCCAGGTTGGCTTTGCTTCCAGATCACGTTGTACTTCAATTTCATGATGGCGCTGGGCGCGCTGGGCAGCGCCTGCAGCGACGTGGTGGTTGGACACCAAGATGCTCGAGCGCTCCTGCGGCGAAGCGCAGGTCGTTTCCACTCCGAATCACCATAATATTGCACGTCAAATGCATCGCGAAATGGTGGTGGACTCCACTGTCGTGGATTGCGCCCGTGGCGAGCCGCAGGTAAGACTGTGCTTCCAAGTTGAGTTGTACTTCAATATCTTGATGGCGCTGGGCGCGATCTGCACCGCCTGCAGCGATGTGGTGGTGGACTCCATTGTCGTGGAGCGCTCCCACGGCGAGCCGCAGGTGCGTCCTGCAATGGCTTTCCCGAGAATTTTGTAGAATGTGTGTCTGTGGGCAGATTCAACGAAAACGCAGCGCCCTGCTCCAGGGCTCGGGGCATGAATCCAGCACAGGCACCAGCACAGGGACGTGCGCTCTGTTTTTGACCAAGGTGATTGGATATGGCTTCTGAGCCCGGGCTGCAGCAGCCGACACTGCATCCCAGCTACCCGCGGCCCGCGCCACCTGCGC
>JAABUL010001008.1_pt1 | contig 56673 bp, 97 predicted proteins | sample 5559151 | NCBI WGS metagenome assembly JAABUL01 (sample SAMN10711876, study PRJNA513368) | rock metagenome | isolation source: Antarctica rocks | place: Antarctica: Victoria Land, Pudding Butte sud
CCTCGGCAATCTTTCCATCATTGTTGTGGATTATAAGTCGAATTAATTCGATTTCCACAACAGCCTTCATGTCAAAGGTTCACTTTTCCATCGCTTTCATCAACTCCCTTACCACCCTCCCCCCAGTACGAGAATTCAAGTCCCCGATGACAAAGACATGCCCCAAATGCAGAGTGCCTTCAACCTCCTCACGCAGTGCCGCCCACACCGCAGTGCCCTTCCCAGCTAGTGCCGTGCTGCTCTGGCGGCATATAGCATGCAAACATGTATGCATCCTCTCCTTGCCCAATGCAGCCATCAAGACGGAGCAAGGCATAGGCCCCGAGCAACCCTGTGGCCAACACTGTGACCGATGACGCCAATGCGGCGGCAACGTAGACGGCGATGCCGCCCCGCGTCGGGCCGCCGCCTTGGAGCCGTCTGGTCCGCGGCAGGTTGAGGCTGGTGGTGAAGCCCGCTAGCTCCGGCGCGTCCGCCCCCTCCCGCAACCACGTTTCTGTTAGGACGAGTACGTCGCACTCCACTCCCTTGATGGCCTGCATGACAGCAAGGGCATCCTTAGCGAGCAAGCCGCGAATGTTCAAGTGCAGAACAGACAACGTGCGGTCAGGGGACCGGACGGCGCCGGGCGCAGCCCGGCCCCAACACCCCTAGCAGTCGTTCGCGCAGATGGACACCGCGTTGCCGAAGCGCGACACCACTGTTCCGACTGCGCAGAGCACGCACATTGTCATTTCGCGCGGCGTCGTGCGCATGGAGCGTGCCAATGCCCATCCAGATCCATTGACCATGCCTGCACGATGACTTGTGACGATTTTGCTGTTGACGGAAGTTGACAACTCCCGTCACGACCGAAGCACCACCCAGAGACTGCCGGCAGCGGTGCCTGCCCCACCTGTCGTGTTGGTGGCGCGATTGATTGCCTGCAGGGGACAGGGTTTTTAACACTCGAGACCTGGCATAGCTCTGATAGAGAACATGAGTCCTCTGACCAATGCCGATTAGGTACAAAGAACTGCTGACAGGTGACGGCCAGGGGAATAGCAGCCGCTTGGACAGACTCACACGTTGATATATTGAGCACGCAATCTTGCAAACTCGAAATCGTGTCGTCTCAAGGTGCTATGCCATGATATGTTGAAGTGTACGCACCGAAATATAAACAGTGGAGGGTCCCAGCAGTTGCGTGCTGTTGCTGCCCAGCGCGGCCCGTATGAGCACAAAGGTGGACGTGGCAAATGTGCTGCGGGGTGGGTCGATGGCGTCAAGAGGGGGCGCAGTCTACCATGTGTGAACATATTACATGCAGTGTTGCCACTGAAAATGGATAAATTCTGGCGCATAACCACACAACATGATTCTTCACCATCACGTAACAGCAGGAAGCAGGGAGGCGCAGTGAGGAAGGGCAGGGAGACATGGCCGCAGCACCTGCAGTCTGGCTGCAATGTACACACCGTGATATCAAAGCCCCCAAAGCCTGCGCGGCACACAGCAGTGATGAAGGGTCAAGAAATATTGGCACAAAGGCAGTCCTGCAGGACACACTGGCATGCTGCACGGGCATGCGGCACTGCAGCATGCCCGGCGACTCACTGGCGCCAGGTTCGGCCGTGAGGCTCGGCCACGCCGCCTGCCCAATCGTCTGCGTCGTCAGCTGCCGCGCCGCGGGTGCAAATGGCGACGCGAAACCTTGCGCCACGATGTTTATGAAGTTGAGCTGGGAGCCCGCAGCGAAGTGGATCACATTGACGATGCCGCCAAAGTCGATCGTCGCCGGCTGCTGCGCGTTTTCTGCACGACACCAACATGCAGCGGATCAGAAGACGCCAAGCACCAGCCCCAGGACGGGAAGATGCACTGTGCTGTTTAGCTGGCAGTCCACTGGGGTCAGGTCCACGCCTCCAGCCTGGGCATAGGCGCGGTGCAAGCAAGCTGCATTTTCGCATTGCCGCTTGGGGAGACGACAGTTTGGGGCTGCAGCGCTTGAATGCCGTCTTCAGCGCCAGACGGCGTGCGCCATCCTCACGTGAGGTCACGTTCTTGACGATGCCCGCTCCCAGCACGATTCGTCCGCCTGCCTGCTGCAGATCCTGGGGCTGCAGTTTGACGAACCCTGCGCAACGCGGCGACCCGGTACAGTCAGACCCCGAAGGACGTTTACCAGGAACCGAGCACAGTGCGCCGGTGTTGCAAAGTCGTCAGGCTAGGTGCAGCAGGCAGCCGGCGCCATTGTTGGAGGTTTCGCGAGCAAGTCGTCCGCTGGACGCCTTCTGCCTGGCTGGCAGGTTGACGCAAGGGGAAATGGAGCGCACGGCAACGTGCAACACCCCTTGTAAGCAGGCAGAAGCAGCTGCAAGCATAGCGCAGCGCGCCGGCGCCAGAATCCGCTGTGAAGCACGGCACTTTGTCGACAACTCCAGGGGTCCTCCTGGCAGCAGCGCACAAGGCCGGCCGCCTCACTTGTCAATGCCACCGTCTTGACCTTGTCGTCCAGCATCGCAGCAACAAACTCCTGGCCCGTGTTCACGCTGCTTATGCCAGACGATCCAACCAGCAGCCGCACATCGCCTGGCACGAGCCAGGCCCCCGCGCGAGCCTCGCAGCGAGGGCCGGCCGCCAACAGCACCAGGCAGCCGAGCAGCAGCCCGGCGGCCACGGCCACCCTCGGGACGCCATGTTGGTTGTGTTGTACCAATGCTCGGCGTTGAGACCATTCGCTCAACAGCCGACCTTGGCGACGATGTTCCCCGGCGCCCCTTTCATGGCGGCAGCACCAGCGAGGGGCAGCGCCAGACGTGCCGTTGGCCGTGGCCGATACGGAGGATTCTGTGAAAGGGGGCTGGGATGAGGCAGCCACTTTTGGCACACTTTTAAGGTTTTTCTGTCCAAGTGCCACGTCCTTTCTCGCTTCCTGATGATCACAGTGATCAGATCTCTCCTGCATTGGCAGGCCCGCATAATTTTCAAATCTATTGCAATGGCCAGTCTGGATGAGCGACCACTCGAAAACACCTAAAAGCATAAGGCTGGACCAGGCTGTATCGTCGGCAGGTTTCAACAAGGGCATTGCCGCGGTGTGCGCAGTGGCCTGCTGGCGACATGAAACATGAACATCATCTCTAGCGTTGGTGACGCTGCCGCCAGTGCCTGGCAGCAAGAGAGGCGGTGAGTTATAGTTGTGATTAGTTTTCCACGGCGTAGAAGCCTGCTCGTGGCAAGTTCTGGAGTACGTAGCTCCGTCAGGCACCGCAGAATCACTCGTCGACATGCTGCGTGCCGCCAGCAGCGGCTGGCGCGACGTGCGAGCCAGGCTGCGCCGGCTCCGCTGCCTGGCCGCCGGACTGCGTTGTCGCAGCCGCCGGGCCTCCAGGCTGCATGGCCTCCACGGCAGGCCCGCCATGCTGCGCCGCCTCTGCCGCCACGCCGCCAGCAGGCTGCACTGCCCCTGCCGCCGCCGCTGCCGCGCCGCCTGAGGGGCGGCCCCGGCGGCCCATCGCTCGCAGCTCCCCGTGCTGCTGCTGCAGCTCCGCCAGCACCGCACGGAACGTCGGCCTGCGGCATGTGCATGGCTTAGAGCTGCAGCACATCCAGACTCGGGGTTTCACGCATCATCAACCTCGGAGCTTCCGCGACAGCAGCCCGGCCTCGGCGTGCTCCCAGCAAGTTGGCAACCAATGTGACCCAGCACGTGAGTGAAACTCTGTCTTTCCTGCGGCTGACTCTCAAACCCACTAGGACCCCAACTGCCCTGGGGACGGGCGCCCGACTCCGCAACGCCTCGCGAATTCTGCGCAGGACCCCTGCAGGCATTGCTGAGTCACGAGCCAAGAGGCGATTTGACCCACCGCTTGGAGGGCTCGTGCTCCCAGCAGCGCGACATGAGGTCGCTGTAGGATGCAGGGCAGTCTTCCGGCACCGGTGGCCGCTCCCGTTTGTGCACTGCACGGACCAGTCACACACGCCGTCAGGATGCGTGATGTATGACGTCAGAGAGCGGCTGTGCAAGGTCGTGCAGTGGCACATGCCACAAAGGACGACGTCTGTGTTCACGGCCAGCCCTGGGAGCACGTCACGCAACACACGCACCGATTTTGAAGATCAGGTTTCCGAGGTTGGCGCCATGGAAGGCCGTCTCCCCAGAAAAAAGCTCAAACATGATGACGCCAAAACTGTAGACGTCGCATGCCGGCGAAAGGCCTGCGTAGCACGAAGAGGATGGTGCCATTGCTTCACCCTGGCAGGCTGCAGTGTAGTGCATGTGCATCTTGAGCGCTGAGGGTGTCTAGAGGAGGTGAAGAAGGCTCGAAGTACGAGAGCCAGACATGCAACATTTCGTGCTGAAGGGGATGATTAACAGAAAGCGGCAAGACTTCATCACATCAGTGGCGCTCACCAGACCCACACAGCAGCTCTGGTGGCTGGTAGCTGACGGTGCCAAAAGAAGATGTGGACACGTGCGTCTTTGTCGCGTCCAACAGCCGGGACATTCCTGAGAGAGGATCCGCAGATGCCAGTCAGATACAAGAGCAACAGCCAGACTTAATGACAACATGACCGCGGTGCGCCACTTTCAGGCTGTCAAAACAGATGCAGGCAGGCGGGCGACCGCAGTGGCCAGAGGCGCACCAAAGTCGCAGATCTTGCATAGGAATCCTGCGCCGCAGGAGGAACGTCATCAGCAGCCAGACCAGGAGCAGCAGCTGAATGTTGGGCGGCCGGCGCGGCACGCAGCAATGACGCTCTGCCGGCCAGACTCACAACACCATGACATGAGCGTGCGATGCGACAGGCAGCTGTCCAGCCTGGCTCAAAGCGACTCTTTCTTTCCTCTTTGACAGCCAGCCAAGATGCATGGGTGCAAAAGCGCACCTCGGACGTCCGTCGTCGTCGACTTGAGCAGGATGTTGCCCAATTTGAGGTCGCCGTGCAAGATGTTGGCGGAGTGCAGGTACTGCATGCCGGCGGCGATATCCATGAGGCATCTGTACACCTTCACCTGCAGCCAACAAGCAGCGATGGTTCCTGGGGTGGGCATGGCTCGCACTCGGCAGACAGGGAAGTGGGCTGGATGCCGGATTGCTGGCAGTGTAAGTGGAGACCAACCCCAGGCGTTCATCATGACGCCGGCATTGCAGCTGTGTGGTAGACCGTGCCCTTCTGCAGTGTGCAGCTGGGCGACTCTGCAGCTGGACAACTCACCATGTCGACCCCATCGCCTGCCTTCTGCTTGAAGAAGCCATGGTGGAAGGCCTTTTCCAAGGAGCCCCTACGCAGAAGCGTTTCTTGTTGTGAGCCAACCAAGCTTTGGCGATGTTCGCAACAGCTCAGCGCCATGCCAGGACCTGCGCCAGGATCTGCGCGCGATACAAGATGATCCGCTGGAGCAGGCCTCCTTCCGCCCTTCTGGACGATGCCGCACCGCAGGATGCATGCTATGCAACGGCACGACCACTGCAGACCCTGCGCGCACCTGTCGCAAAATTCCATGAGCATCCAGGTCTCCGCCAGCACCTCCGCGTCACCCGCAAGCAGCTCCTCCTCGTCGATCGCCGCCTCCGGGTCGACGCGCACCGAGATGGTGCGCCCAAAGCGCCCAAACTCGCCATCGGCGCCACCGCCGCCGCCACGCTGCCTCTGCCGCTGCCCCGGCGGCGGCGGCGGCGGCGGCAGCGGCTCGCCGCCGCCGCCGTCGCCTGAGTGCTGCCCCTGCGGCTGCCGCTGCCGCCCGCCGCTGCCCTGCTCCGGCGGCGGCGACGGCCCCCGCTGCCGCTCGCGGCCGACGTCCTCGGAAGCCCGCCTGGCGGCGTCGTCCTGCGCCGCGGCGGTGGCGGCAGCAAACGCCACCGCCCGAGCCGACAGCGTCGCCAAGCCGCCGCCTTCCTGCCCGCCGTCGCTGCCGCCGCTGTTGCCGCTGTGACCGCCGCCACTGTGGCCCTGGCCGCTGCCGCCATGGCCGCTGCCGCTGGCGTTGGAACGGCCGCTGGCGGTGGCCAGCCCCCGGGCGGCACCGGAGCCGCGGCTCATACTCGTGGAGGCGGACCCTTGTCGCAGCGGATCCGGGCTCGCGATTGTTATGCACCGATACGTCACAACCTGCAAGCACACACACCCCGCTCGAGTCCCCAGCAAGGGTGTAGCCCCGATTCTGCCGGCCTCATAATCCCGAAATAGTGCAGCAGCATGTCCGAGGCGAAACAGGGTCAATGCGGCCTGTGCAGATCGCAGTATTATTCTTGCTTATTCGCAATTGTCAACGTGTCCACAAGATGCACCGGCGAGGGTAAAGAAACCCTGAGCAACACGAAATAAAAGCATTTGAGGAAAACATCCAGGAAACTGCTCACGATGTTGGGATGAAGCAGCGCGGACGAGAACAGCGTCTCCCGCAGGATTCGCATATCCTTGATCTGCTCCTTCCCCGGGCTGTGATTGACGATCTTCACTGCGACGATGGCATTGCGCCACCGCGCCTTGTGCACCTGCCCAAACCTGCGCGCGGATTCGCAGAAGTTCAGGACGATGCGGCCTCGGATAATACCAGACCTCGGTAAGATGCACAATGACATCTCCGTCGGCAGCGGCCTTGTCGTGGAGGCATACACATAGGTTCAGAAAGTCGCTGACGGTGGGGAATCGGGGCTTGCCCCAGCAGTCCGGAGGCGGATGGGCTGACAGGCTGGCGATTAGTGCCAACTGGCACTTTTCAAGGAGAAACCAGTGATGATCCAACTTACCCGCCGCGCCCGATCATGGGGCCGAGCTCCACCTCATCTGACGCCGAGTCCGTGGACAGCTGCCGGCTCTTCCACGCCTCCAGCAGCGCTATCTCCGCCGGCGTAGGCGCGTCGCCGCCGCCGCCGCCGCTGCCGCTGCTGGGCCCCGCAGAGCGGCTCGGCGCCAGCGATCCGATCGCCGGCAGCGGGCTATTCAGGATGTGAGCCGCCAGTGCCAAGTGCCCTGCTGACAGCTCCGGCGCGGGCGCCACCTGCGCAGGACGGCAGGGTTCGGGGTTAGGAGAAACTGGGCCGCAAGCGCCAAAGTGGCCTGGTGTGGGCGCCACCTGCGCAGTGTGCAGGTAGAGGTGGAGAGACGGGGACGCGATGCCTGGCGCAACCTCCTGAAAGAGGGGGTGGGCTTCAGCTGCAGATCTGACGTAGCTGGTGGATGTAAAACATGCATTCACGCAATGCGCGTGACATGTAGTATGCACAGTAGATGCATGCACTAAGGCCTGCGAGTGCGCAGCTTCAGCACCGAGGTGACATTAGGAGGATCACACACCTTGACTGGGCTGATGGCAGGCTGTGGCGAAGGTGGCTCCGCCTTGCCAATTTCTGGCTTCCCCCGGTCGGCGCGCCGCCGTAGGACAATCATCAGCAGGACAGCCGCAGTGAGAGCCACCGCCGCCGCAGCCAGTCCCACCAGCAGCCAGCCCCACCACCTGATGCCCCCGCCGCCGCCGCCGTCGGACGCAGCAGTAGAATCTGCATTGCCTGCAGCATTGCGGAGTGCGGTGTGAACCAGGAACTCAGTGAAGCTGCATATGCGCTGATCTGTTCAGCGTCAGTGCGCACAGGTCGGCGAGCCATCCCCACGCCGGACGCGATGCATTGGGCATCGAAGATATAGACAACGCCAGGACAATTGGGGCGTCGACAGCTTCTCACCCGGAGCAAGGGCATCGGTGTAGCAGATCGATACGGTTTCGGAGAAACGCGTGGTAACCGTCCCCTCTACGAGGGGAAGAGAAGGCGCTTGTGTCAGGTGTGCACCACATATCATTGGCAGTATGGAATGACATCCATGTCTGAAATTGAGCAGGTGAGTGTCTGCCTGCACGACAGCCCGACCTAAGTCACCTGTCCTGTTGGTGGCCCGCTCGACCACTGGCAGCGTCACACCGTGCGTCCCCTGGATTCAAAGTATGCGGCTGCTTGACCTTTTGCTCGGGTGTCTCGGGTGGTTGCAGCTGTCGAGCATGCTGAGATTTTGCTAGTATTGTCTGGCAGGCAACTGCAAGCAACCCGTGTTTCTGCAGCAGCTTGTGTGCGGGCATGCAAAGCCCACCCGGATGAAAATCGTTGACGGAGAAAGCGTCTGCACGCTGTTGTTGCCGAGACCCGCCCGCGCTTTCGCCAGTGTGGACGTCGAGAAGACGCTGCACGAGCATGGTGCGAGGCGTGAAGGGCACTGCAGTAACCCTTGAAAATGAGGCAGCACATCATACTTGACGTGCAGTATGCAGGCATACTTGACGTGCATGGCGGCAGGCGGAAGCAGAGGAAGCAGACCTGCAGTCCGCCTGGAGCGTGTATACGGTCACATTGAAAGCCCCGTACGCTGCAGCCCAAAAGAAAGCGCCGTCATCAGAAGACAACTGACAATGTGGCCAGCATACAGCAATGCCTTGGACTGCTGTGACTCCGCAAAAGCATGCTCTGACTGGTGACATCCGCGATGTGGGTCGCATGCAATGACCATCATGTCAAAGCTCAATAGATTGCAGCAATGGCAACAACACACTTGGGCGCAAGACTCACAGGCGCCGGGCTCCGACACAAATGTCGGCCAGGAGCCCCCTCCCACGGTCTGCAATGGCAGCCGCTGCGCCGTCGGATCGTAGGTAGAGGCAAAGCCCTGAGCGACGATGTTTTCAAAGTTGATCTCCACGCCGGCACCCACGTGCAGCACATTCACCAGCTGGCCAAAGTCCAGCGTCGCCGGCTGCTCGCGTATCGCTGCAGGGCAGGAAATCATCAAAGCGTTCAGCAGTGCGTGCGGCATAGCTGTGCTTGAAGCGCATGATGAAGCGCATGATGGAAAGCTATCTATGCATAATCTGGGTCAGCAGGTGGTCCTGAACATAATCTTCAAGTGGTCTTCAAGTGGCAGCAGCGCTGCGGTGGCGCCCGCCGCCGCTGCCTCCGCTTCACCGAGGGCAGCCGATGCGACAAGCAGGCAGGGCCGAGCCAAAAAGTGCGGGGGTGCACCTCAACAAGCCCCAATTGAGCGCAGAGCTGTGTACCTGAAGTAAAATTGATGGTGCGCGGCCCGCTCAATATGACCGTGCCCCCAGCAGCCTGGAGGTCCCGTCGCTGGAGTCTGACAATGTTGCCTGCAAACAACGAGCGTTGCGGTCACTGATCAGCACAGAGACAGACATTGATGGTGCACCGGCTGGCTCGCTAAGCGCCGACGCGCGGTAAGCTCGGATCTCGACCCGCGCCGGCAGGGACAGAAGCGAAGACTGACTGCCAGCTTTCCAGCGCCGCTGAAGCTCAAACTGGCTCGGACCAGGGCTCGACCTCGCTTCGTGGCCCACGATCATCCTGCTGCCACTACGCGCACCGCAGCGGAGCGCGTCGGCGCGCAAGCACAGCAGGACCATGGTCTCCGCACAAAACGACCAATTAATTTCGTGGTCGGTCCCAAAGCGCACCCGTCAGTGCAATGCTGGTGGCGCTGGGATTTAACAGAGCAGCCACCAGCTCTGGCCCGTTGGAGGCCACTACCCTGGGCGCCTGAAGTAGGCGACGCCCACTGATAAGGATCTCGCTTGCCGGGAGCCGCCGCCCGCACGCCTCGCCAACAACACACGCCAGCAGGATCACCGCCAGAAACTGCAGCCGCTGCTGCCGCCCGCCAGGCGCCATCGACTTCTGCCGGCCCTAATTGAAGGCTGCTTACGCTACGCGCCCGAGCAGCCCCCAAGAAGTCTACCACACACTTAAGCGCACTCGACCGTGGCTGGCTCTGCAGGCCGGGGAGCCGCTGCAACGGCGGCCCTAATTCATGCCAGTCACGCACCGAGTGCACGCGCCTTGATTGGAGTGCCAGGCTGTGAGGTTCTTGCCCTAAGCCCTAAAATCTCCCGCGGGAAATTCACACAGTCTGGCCCTATCTTCTGATACTCCATACGTTGTCATGTCCGGTTGAGTAGATCACAAACAAGTAGGAGGCATGGCAGATTGGGTCAGGCTGCTGCTGCTGAAAGCTGGTGCAATTCCGGAGCTTTTGGACAACGCTCGCATGAACTTGACCACTCGCGTATCTCAGAGCCGTGCAGCGACGAAAAGTGACGCCTTGTCAGAAAGCCCGTTCGCCGGCAAGCTGTGCATCGTGACCGGCGCCAATGCGGGTGTTGGCCTGGACACGTCACGCGCGCTGGCGCAGCGCGGCGGGACGGTCATAATGGCCTGCAGGTCCGCAACCCGAGGCGAGGCGGCGGTCCAGCAGGTCAGAGCCTCGCTGCGTGGCTGCAGCAGTGGCATGGGCGGCAGCAGGGAGGGCGACAGCGGCAGCAGCGGTGCTGGCGAAGCCGCCGGCGCCGCTGCTGCCAGCGGCAGCGCGGCCGGCAGGACAGACGGAAGAGACGCGGCGGCGGCGGGCAGCATCAGCTTCGAGCAGCTGGACCTGTCGCAGCTGGCTAGCGTCCGGGCGTTCGTGGAGCGGGTGCCGCGGCGGCCGGATCTCATAATTTGCAATGCCGGCATCATGGCGCCAGAGACGCGGCAGGAGACGCCCGACGGACTCGAGCAGCAGTTCCAGGTGCACATGCCTGCTGTCAGAGGCATGTGCAGACGGTCATGCGCACCAGATGTTGCATTGCAGGGTGCATTGAGATAGCATATGTGGGAGCGCATATATGGGAAAGACGCAACGGGAAATGTGCCAAGCAGGTTATTCCAGCATGTCCTGTCGTGCACTCCATGTAGGTCAATTACCTCAGTCACTGGCTGCTGGCGCGCGAGCTGCTGCTGAAGCCGAGTCACGCTGCCGGGGCCGACACCAGGTGCTGACGTCAGGGTGCCAGCCGTTCCATCTGGTGCTTGCTCTGTGCCTGATTGCACCCGTCAGCTGTGCATGGGTGCGCACTTCGCTGGTGTGTGGCGTGTCGCATGCACCGCGGGCTTCCTCCTGCTCGCTGCCGAGAAGCTTGCCAGCATACCTGGATGTTGCATGGTGCCACCGCATGCGGAGCTGATATGTGTTGCCGTGCTGGTTGTGTCAGCTCAGGCTCGGCGGGCGGCGGCACCCGCCTCGTCATGGTGACGTCGCTGACGCACCGCGGGGGGCGGCTGGACTTTGACGACCTGCAGGTCATCTTTTGGGCTTGTGGATCCAGGAAGGGTGCATCACTGCATGTACCCTCAATCTGCATCTGGACGGATTCTTCAGACTGCATCTGCAGCCTCACCGACACGCGTCCACGCTTTTACGCTGTCTGGCCGGCCGCACGCCTGCATCGGCCTTCCGCTACCGCTATTAGGTTCACTGAGAGTGAGGATCAGATCGCCTTCGCAGGCGCGGCAGCGATACACTCCGTTGAAACAGTACGCAGACAGCAAGCTGGCGGTCGTCATGGCTGTCCGCAGCTTCCAGCGCCGCTTTGACAGGTGCGCAAATGAGCGCGCAGCAAAGCACATAGTAAGAAGCCCGCACCATCTCTGATTTATGGCACAGCTGCTGCAAGGCAAACAGCTGCAATGTGTTCAGTGAGCTGGGCATCCATACCTTGAGCCTCGACAAGCCTGGCGAGCACTGCTCTGCATCACAGTCGTCATTGCCTAGGTGTGGCTGCCGCGCCCAGAGCTGCAGTGATGTTGGGAAACTAGCATGTTTTGTGAGTCGTACCTTGGCTGCAGCGCTCCGCCAGTGCATGCCAGAATTCACCATGTGCTTGTCCAGCACAGTGCCGGCAGCGGCCACACCGCAGTGGCGGCAGATCCGGGCGTGCTGGACACACAACTGGCCCGAGACTATTTTCGCACAGAGGTGAGTCCTTAGATTTGTCAGATCGCAAATCCTTATTTCGTCCTGCCTGGCTTCTCTGGTGACACGTACTGCAGCATGCTCAAACAGAGACTCATGCAGCAGGGCCCAGGAGAAAGAGTAGATCGCTGTGGTGCGGCGCCCTGGCATGGCAATAGCCTTGCTGTGCTAGTCGTTTCAGCGTATTGAGAGGACCGCACCCCAGCCTTGCACACAGGAGACCAACTTTCCCCAGCTCAGCCCAGCCACCGGACGAGCATGTGCTGACTGCCGCTGCAGGTGCCGCGCCCGCTGCGCCGCCTGCTGCAGCCGGTGGTGGACGCAGTGCTGTCGTGGATCCTGCTGCCGCCGGCGACAGCAGCCGGCACGCTGCTGTGGGCGGCCGCCGCGCCGGCGGAACAGGTGATGGGGCAGCCGCTTGCTTTCTTGCTACAATGCTGTCGTTTCGATGTGTGCGAGCCTGCAGGGAAGGAGGCTGAATGTTGCTCCCTCCTTTCACTCTGGTTGTGCATCTCCTTGGCAGGAGACCTGCGATGACATCTGCGGTGCAGCCAGATCAGAAGCCGTGAATCTTGGACTCGCAGGTCGAAGGGAAGTTCGTCAAGAAACAGAAGGTGGCTCCTGCTTCGTGGCGGGCAGACGACCAAGCAGCCGCCGGCGAGCTCTGGCGGGCGAGCTGCCACCTGGCTGGCATCAAGGATGACGATTGAAAGGTGTTGTAGCCGACGGGTTTGTCACGGCAGCGGCAGCAGCAGTGGCTACTGCCGCAGCAGCAATAGCAGCCGCCGCTGCAGCAGCAGTAGCAATAGCAGCAGCGGCGACGTCGCCGCTTCTGTCCCGCCGGAAAGCGCTGGCAGCAGAGCGGCGGCAATAGCAGCGATGAGGTTGGCTTTACAGTCTGCGAGTCTGCTGGCGCCGCCTCTGCACACTGATCGTGGCATGAGGCGAACGCTGACTCGGCATATGTATGCGTGCACCACGGCTGGCAGTGATAATCGACTGCATGGTGGCATTTTGCAAGCAGGCGCCCAGCAGGCGGCGCTGTATCACATCAGCTTGCAACGTGGCGGGCGTCATTGGCTGCCGCATCTTGCTGTGAGCTTCATGAACCATGCGCGGCACTCTGCACTTGCAAGCAGCAGGCTATGGGGTTGTAATCGATGCACATGTGCAGGAAGAGTCAAGTCCGTACCGAAATTGTACTACAACTCAGATACTCTGGCATTCGTTGATTTGCGGCGGCTTTACGCAGCTCGCAGCCCATTTCAGCCGTGCCTTACGACATCTCGTGGCAGTTTGCACACGCCTGCCGACAGGGCGGCAGTTGACAGCTGCTTGCTGCAGCCGTCGCACCAGCAGTCGAGGCAACAGCTGATGCAATCAGGGAGACGGCAAGAAAGTCCGGTCCAGTTGCGTGGGCCGACGGCTCAGTGAGTCAATATCTGCTCTATACGCATCGCTGAGCGTCCGGCGCCTGCTAGTCGTTCGCACGTTCCCAGGTGCGCACACATGACTATTTTGTGTTTCGCCACCTTGTGCGTCCCCTTTGCCACTCTCAACGCCTTTGTAATATTTCCATCAGCAGGACGCTGATCCAGCAAGATTAAATGCCTTGCTTTGACACAAAAGCAGCGCACAAACGCCCATCTTCGTGCGGCGAGGGAGTCGGCCCGATCGGACGAGGTACGCGACCGTCTCAGAGACGCGCGCTTCTCGTGGCCAGCACTCCCCGGCCTCGTGTTTTATCACCGTCTTGGGGACTAATCCAAGCTGCCTCGTGGTCGATCGGGAGCTCATGGTGGCAGGGTCACGATACGGACGGGCGTGTGTAGTCGTCGAAGCGCGGATGCGAGGTTCAGCAAGGGCATGGTATGTCCAGCGCCGCCAGATCGTGAGAAACTGCCTTCAGATGCCAGTATCATGTGGCGTGCTCATTGCAGATGGGAGATAGATGTCACGCTGCCTCCCGGGCAGCAGTACAAAGGCGCCAGTACATCTCCCCGATCGGGGTCGCGACAGGCTTATTCACGTGAACGTGGTGTTGGCTGTCAGTTGAGCTTGCTGTGCTGGCGGCCGTAGCATGGCGGTCATGGACTGGGAGTGGCAAGACAAGGCCGATCTCGGCAGTCCACCGTCGGCACAGCGTCTGCGTCCGCCGGTGGCAGAGCCACGCCACATCAGCCAGCAGCCGTGGCCCGCAGGCGCCGCGCCGCCGCCGACAGACGAATGCGGAGGGGAGCCGGCGGCGCACCGCCCGCCGCCCATGCTGCCGCCGCGCGGGAGTGACTTTCTGCGGGCGGCGTCGGCGCGGAGTCCGGGAATGTTCCCGCTGCCGCCAACGGGCGGCGGCGGCCGTTCGTGATGTCGAGATACGGCAGCTCGTCCCTCGAGTACCTCCAGGCCATAGCCGCCGACGCAAATCTCATCCGGCCGGGGCTCAGCCCCGGGCTCGCCATGGCCGCGGAGCAGCCCCTGCCGGCCGCGCAGTTGCCCGTGGCGGCGCAGCAGTCGCCGGCGCGGCAGGCAGCGGCCGGCGAGGCGGACGCGGCTGCGCGGCGGCAGCTGGGCCACGTCTGCGCGGCCGTGCCCGACGACTTGCGGCACCCAAAGGCAGCAATCGCGCCGGCAGCGGCGAGCTCATGTTGACCGCGCAGGCGCGGAAGCCGAGCTCACTGCATCGTGCGTGCCTTTCCGCCTACCGTGCTTCTTCTGGTCAGTGCTGCGGCTGTCTGCCATCAGTTTCCCGCATCTTACAGTCTGCCAATGCGCTCAGGGCACCCTGCAGTCTTCGAAAACACCCACAGATTTACTCACACCAGGCGAAATGGGCCAGAACCTCTTGCTCGAACGCCGCCTCCATTTATCCTTGCCCTCCTTATCCTTGCCCTCCTTGTCCCCGCACAGGCTGGGGCGGCGGCTGCGGACGGCCGTCGCCAGGCTGGACCTACACCTGGTGGCGGCACTGGTGCAGACCGGCGCGGACATGGCGTCGCGCGACGCGCGCGGCCACACCGCTCTGCACGAGCCTGCTGCGTCAGGGCGCCCAGGTGTGCGGGATCACCCCACAACGTCCGTCACGATCTGCATCTCTCGTGGGATTTTGGCGCTCTTGTTTGCAGGTGGCAGCTAAGCCCAGATTGGCAGAGATCTTTGTAGCTGTACCTGTTTCCGTCTCTTGAATTAGTTTTGACCTGGGAGTGTGTCTGAAGCCCATGCCGCAATCGAAGGTGTCTGTAGAGGACACCCACGGCGTGACGCCGCTGCACCTGGCGGCCAGCAGCCACATCGCGCGCCTGCTGGTGGCGGCCGGCGGCGGCGGTTGCGGCGCCGCCGGCGCGTTCAACGCCCGCGGCACACCAAGCGGCAGGGCGACGCTGCGGCGGGCTTTGCCTCCGCCGCCGCCGCTGAGCGGGCCAGCAGCCGGCAGCGACGATCGGCAGAGTCGCCGCCGGCGGCAGCGGCGGCGGCCCCGCTACAGCTGGAATCGACACAGTCGCTTGACGTTGCCTTCACCCCGCACGAGCGGGCCATTGTTGCCCGCGCGGCGGCAGGGCGGCCGCCGAGGCGGCCGTCAGCAGCGTTGCATGGACTCCCGGCCCCGCAGCAGGCCGTGAATCAATTTGCTGCCGCGGCGCCCTGGGACAGCTTCGAAACCGAGCGCCTGGCCGCACTGTCTGCCGAGCGGGAGGGGCGGTCGCCGGAAACCGCGCACAGGCCCATGGTCGGGTGGGCAGATGCATGGTGCGGCTCCCCGCTGTTCCTCGGGTCGATGGCATCAGAGTGGCTTGTCATGCCTTCTGCCTGTGTGCTTCCGTCTCTTGATACAGCTGCTTCTGTTTCCAGTTTGAATAAATGTCAGGCCGACAACTCGGATGCAAGCTTGCCTGCGGATCGCCGCGTCTGAACTGACGACGGCACGGATTCCTGCTTGCAGGTGCGCGTCCGGGAACGCCATGGCGCCATGCCAGAGCTACAGCCAAAGCTACAGCAGACAACCAGCATCGATGGCGCGGCATTCTCAGCAGAACTGCAGCTGACAAACCCTCCAGCAAATTTGATTTTATTGGGCTTCAATTGGATTTTTTACCTGTTGTCTGTGACAGGCAGCATCCTTGTCTCGCCGAAACCACCTGCTGAGGAAATTGCCAGGTACTTCAGCCCAGCTCAATCTGATCGGGCATTGCCGCTTCAACTCCTGAGGCTCACCTGCGAGTGGATTCCTTCAGCCTTGGAAGAGTATCTTCAGGCCTATCTGCAGACCTATATATGTACGGACTCAGAGGGTGTATTCTGTTTTTGTTGTCAGCGGCAGCCAGCGGCAGTATGCCAATGCGCCCGTCTCAGGCCTTCTTTGCCTGTTGCACCAACCTCTTCTTCTTCTCTGACTCGGCTGTAATTTCGACAGTGTAAATCACGACAGGAGAACCGCACACCCGAGAAAGTCATCGCCACGATCGCCCCAAGTGCAGCACCACTAATGCCGCCTCATGGTCCCCATCCACCGCAAACAATGCATGCCCAAAGCGGTGCGTCCGCACATAGCCCCGCGGCTGCGACCATGATGCAACGGCCTTCTGCATGTGGTCGAACAGCACGACGTGCGTCGGCAAGCCTCCACTGGCGCCTCCGCTATCACCACTGCCGGCGCCGCCGCCGCCGCCGCCGCCGCCGCCGCAGCCACCACCATGAGCAGGAGGCAGCCACGGGTACTGCTGTTCCAGAAATGCCGCCGGCGCCGCCTCGAAGCGCTGCCTCTCGATGCGAAAGCGCGGGTCCGTGCCGGCGCTAACATTGAAGCGCCGGCGGCAGTACGCCAGCTGTGCGGGCTGCGTCAGGCGCCAATTCCCGCCGCCGCCGCTGCCGCCGCCGCCGCGACCACCGGCGATGCCGGCGTCGCCATGCGCGCTGCCGCCAGAGCCCAGAGCTCCAAGCCCAGCCGCCACAGCATCCATTCCCACAGCTGCAGCGCACATGTTGGTTGGCACTGGGGGAGCTGATGAAGGGTTTAGGCAGGCCACCACCGGCGCCCAGCCCGGTGGCGAGCAGTCCAGGAAGCGCATTCGGACGGCGCGGTGGACGTGTGAGTAGAATGGCGTCGCGTGGCAGGGCGTCAGGAACAGCACGGAATCGCCGGGACGCGTGTGCCGCGCCAGGTGCCACACCACCGAGATGGTGCCCCTGCACCGGGTGTGACAGATATGTTCACCCAAATCATAGATTCATGAAGTCCGCATCTGCATGCCTTGTTGTGCTCATGAGCCGCAAGGGGCAAGCCGGAAGTCGTCGTGCACTCTCTGCTGCAGGGTTCAGCTGACACTCATCTGCAATGGGGATGGCCAAAGCCCAGCAGAGGCATGCCATAGGAAACGTCAATTAGGCAGGGGCCCTCACCGCTGGTGTACCAGGCAGAAGAACGCTGCGGCCGGCAGCTGCAGCAGCACCGCCACTGCGGCGGCCGCCCGCAGCCACCGCCGTCGCCGCCACGGCCGCCCGAACAGGGCCGCCAGCGCGACGCCGCAGTAGGGTATAAGGAGCTGCAGCGCCGGAAGTAGGAAGCGGAACTCCTTGTGCGCAGGCAGGGTGTAGACCGCCAGGCTCCAGGCCGCCAGCAGCGCCAGCTCCCGCCTGCGGCCAATACATCGTGAAAATCGGTCAACTTTGCGATGTCATATTCCTGATGTTGATCCCGCCACATCACCTATGTGAGCACCTCGTTGCCGGCTCGCAGCCTTGACCTCTGGGCGACCTTCCTGAGGGCGGCACCCTTCACCCTACATCGACGAGCTTTGTGACGCCGGCACCTGACGGGTGGTCTGCTGACGTCTTGAGCCATGCAAGCATTGCCTGAGCAAGCATATGTTCAAGTTGCATATGCTCTGGGGAGGTGAAAGGTGTGTGCCTGTCAGTCAGCGCGACGCCGGCGAGACCCAGCGGCAGCAGGCTGGCGGCGACCGTCGGGAAACCCTGTGTCAGGTTCCAGTGCCAGGCATGCGAGCCGTACTGCGCGCTGCCGCCCGCCAGCAGGTTGAACTTTGCAAACTCCCACGGCACAAACAGCCACCTGCGGCGCAAATGTCAGCTCTCGATCTGATATTCACACTCGGCTGCCTCCACATGGCTGGCGCTACAGTCTTTTGCAGCCAGCAATGGCGCAGCTGGACAAGCAAGAACGGCGATGTGGTGCCCATGAACGAAGACAATGGTGGAATTGGAAGGAGGCTTGGCTCAGCAGCATCAGGTTCGAGATTTGAGATCCGGTTTTTCATGCCTGCCGTACATCGTCCTGTCGACCAGGCATGACAGCGCCGCCACAGCGCCGCCCACAATGGCGCCCTGTCGCAGGAGAGCTATCCGCTTTATCCGCGGTCGCCAGAGCTCCAGCAGGCCTGTGCGGCATGTTGATATGCTGTTGAAGAACCCCATTGCTGCGGAGACAGCCATTGCAGGACTCACAGGGACGGCACCTCTTGCTGAGGCTGCATCCAACATCTATCACCCACAGGACAGGCACTCACCACCCCAACAGGCACAACCAATGCATCCAACAATCAACACCCAATGACACGGCTCAAATCTGGCCTCACTACCCCAATGAGGCCACAAGAACGCACCTGGCAGCAGCCAGAACAGCAGGCTCGGTGGTCGCACCACGACTCCCGACCCTGCCGCCAGCAGCGCCGCGCTCAGCTGCCGGCCGGCGGCGCTGTCGCTGCCGGCGGCCCTGTAGCGGGCCAGGTGGTATAGGGCCGCCGCGGCGGCGGTCGCCTCTAGGGCGCTGGACACAGTGCGCACGAGGCAGTAGGCGTTGAACCAGGACGCAAGCTGACACACCAGCGCCCACCTGCAGAAAGCATCTGCCGGCGCATTTTGATTTCTTGACCTTTGACGCGCTGCTGAAGTTGCACAGGTGCGCCCCTTGAAGTAAAGCAGCTCCTTTCGAAAGCACTCGTTTGGGAGCTTGAGGCACTTGGGGAGTGAAACCGCTCGCTGCGCAGCGCAGGATAGGGGGTGTCAGCGGCCCACCCTGCGGCGGCAGTGCCAAACAGCTGGCGCGTCAGAAGGTACACGTAGACGTCGGTGGCGGCAGCGAATGCCGCCTGCAGCAGCTGCGGCGCGCGGATGACGGCCCAGGGGCTGTCAATGCGCAACAGCCTCAATACCTGAGTTTGCACAGCAGAAAGTCAGCAACATGGTTTCGATTCGAATTCGGCAGCAGCGGCGGTGGCCCAGATCTCACAACGAAGCTCAATAGGTCAAAGGCTGGGGGCGGCACTAAGGACTGCGGCATCTGACCTGTAGCGGCGCGGCGAAGAGCAGGGGGTGCAGGTAGCTGCGGATGCCGGCACCCCACTCCCATGTCAGGTGGCCGTACCTGCAGGCGGCATGCACATCATGCACCGCAAAGCCACAATGATCGTCGATTGACTCTGGCGATACAATACAGATGCTCACCCGAACACCAGGCGGTGTGCCACCTCGAGGCTCTGCCAGTACTCGTCCGGGCTGAATGCTGTCTGAACCAGCAGCACGTTGCAGATGCGCCAGAGCAGGCAGCAGACAGCAAGCTTGCGCATCGATACATTCGACAACTGCATGCTTACCAGTTGAGTGTCCTGTGCGACAGGCATGCGCTCATCGACCGTCAGACCCGTTCCGATTCACAAATAATCCTGAGCTGATGGGCATTGGATCGGGTCCGAACGTATCGCCGCGTTTTTTTGCTCTGTTCACATCTCTGACAGCCTTTGGAGCGGCTCAAAACCAGCTGGACAAGGTGGAGACACTTGATGCTGCGAATGAGCAACATTGCTGATTTGCGAGCCTCTGATGCACATGGGCTGCAGGCCATCCTGCATGGGCTGCAGGCCACCCATGCGATAGACAGCACTTTTTTCACCACGGGGCACCTTGCCGCTAGCAGAGTGGCACATGAGTGTGGATTAGCTATTGGGAGATCATTGCCAATGCCAGCGTCGCCGCCGCCGTTATGCCAGGTGAACAACATGGTGCTTGTAAGGTGTAAGTACGAGTACCTGGAAGGATTATCGGAATCCTCGGATGTTTCGAAAGCCTTGCGTTCCACAGGACAACAAGCAGAAAATATCGGAAAGAAGATAAAGACGAAATAGACACGCGAGCAGAAAAGTCAACACCGATCTGCCTATGTGGGTAAAGAGTTTGCGGTTCCAGCGCCAAACCGTCAAAATCGACACGCGCAAACGCGCTTTGTCAGGTTTCAAGAATGGCCAGCGCCTGCTATCAAAAGGGGGCGCTTCCGAAACTGCCTGCCTACACTGCTCAGTCGATTGCGCAGTCTGCCTGCCGCCGCGCAGATTGTCAACACTCACTCTGCCTGCAGTACCTAGAACCAGAAAGCTAGAAGCCAAACCAGCCCCCTCCTAGGTTTGCGTGCAGAGCCGTTTCGAGGCCGTTGCCCTTGTGAGCTGCCCGCGCCAAGCTGAGACTTCGCTATCCACCTTGGGTCCCTTTCGTGCGTTCCGCAAGCCGACCCTCCTGCCCCTCGCAGGATGGGCCGTGCTGGCGCGGAAGCGGCTGCACCCGCCGCAGCCGTGCCCGACTGCGGCGCGTTGGGCTGTTTTGCCCATCGAATTTAGATGGTTGAAGCCGCAGATCCCAGGGCCGTTATCTGTAAGCCAGGGGGTTTGTGGGACTCGTAGGCGTGGTGGCCGGTGCACGCCCCCTGACGGACGACGGGCAGGGCCTCCCTTGAGCTCCAGGGCCCAGGGTCTAGGGTTTAGCATCACATAAGGCGCTGCCCGTCGACTGTGACCTTGTGGTTCATCGGCAGCGAGCAGGAGGTGAGCGCGCCCGCCAGGCGGGCGGCGTCCCCGTTTGAGCGCACTGTGCCGTCCGCGCCCTTCACCACGCAGCCTGCGCACGTGACGACATGGCACTCTTCAGCACATGGTTCCAGGTGGTATCATGCGGGTCCGCTGCTGCCGCTGCGGCGGCTGCAAGCCTCGCTGCATGCATGTCGCTGACAGCAGGGGCGCAGACGTGGTGACAGAGAAACATTCGCAAGGCAGACGGCAACATGTGCAGGTGCAAGCAGGCGTCCGGGTGTCTCACCGTCGGAGACGTTGACGCATCGGTCGCGGTCGTTGCTCCAGGTCATAACGCCGCTGCCGATGATGGCCAGCGTCGCCGACGGCACCTGCCGCGTCGCCGACTGCTGCGCCGCCTCCTGCTTCGCCGCCTGCAAGTTCAGCCAACACAGACGTTAGCACAAATGTTTTAGCCGTGTGCAGCTGCATGGCTTGCGGTCTGCCGCATCGTCGACGGCAACGCCGCCTCCTGCTGCGCCGCCTGTTGTCGACGCCAGCATCTGGCCACTGTCAGTTCTGCAGAGTGCACCTGTGCAACACACGGATGGAATCTTGTGGGATGCTCACTGCTGCTAAGCTGCAGACTGTATTTGACAGGGGGTCTCTGATCCTAGCACTGGCCAGACAACAGCACATTCCCTGGTGAGGAAACACCCACCTTGAGGAGCTGCACGTGGTTGCAGCCGTACTTGCCGCGCACAAGCAGCTTGTGCATGCCTGTGGGATCCACCGCACGCAGCAGCACGAAGGGAAAGCGGCCGTGCATGTCGATCGTCACCGCCGGCAGGAACTGCAGTGGAAAACATGAGGTAAGTCAGTTCGGGCATGGGGTCTGGGCGTCTGCAACCACTTGCTGGAGGCAGCACCAGCTGCAAGCACGAAGGGGAAGCGGCTGTGCACGTCTATCGTCACCGCTGGCAGGAGACGTGGGCAGAAGCGTGCAGTCGAGTAAGCCAGCCCCCAAGTGAGCAACCCTCGTGGCTGTGTTCGCTTGAGATCACCCAGCCTCGGCGTCAGCGTTGATCTAGACCTCGAAGGCGCCGCAAACGCCGGCCTAGCAGGACCCGAAACGTGTTTGAAGCAGTGATACTTGAACAAACCTGGCCAGCCCAGGAGGCGCCCGCGGCGGGGGCGTCGCCCCACTGCCGCGCCACGTTCCTGTCGATCTCCTTCTGGTGCTTGAGCAGCTCCTGCGCCTTGCGCGCCATCGCCCCCAGGCTGCGTGTTGCGCCATAGTCCGAGCTCTCGCGCGACAGCATGCCCTGCAGCAGGTGGCAACGTAGAGGCAGTCAGGATGTGCACCATACTTCCAGCCCCCGACAGCAGCGTGCCACTGTCCCCAGGCTATGCAATGCGCTGTGGTCCGAGCTCGCCCGTGGCAGCGTGCCCTGCAGCAGGGTGCGAGGTTCACATTACATCCCATGCTGCAAGCTCCGAAGTGCTCAACGTCCACGGCCCCCACAACCAAGGCGTGGCGCCCCGCAAGCCGCTTTGCCATGCGAAGCAGCATCGACAAAACCCCGCAAGAAGGTTGCAATTCACGACAGTGCAGTGCGATATGCAAATGATAGTTCGGGAGGCACAAATTGTCCTGCAGCAACCCCCTCTCGAGCATGATGGAGGCGCCGCTACCGTCGCGGTACAGCACCGCTCCAACGATGTTTTGCTTCTGTCGGTACAGGTACCTCTGTTTTCAAGCAGAAGCGCACCTCGTCCTGCAGCGACTCGCCGTCGAGCATGAAGGAGGAGGTGCCGCTGCCGTCGCGGTGCAGCGACGCCTTGCCGAGCGTCTTCTCCACACTGATGGTGCGCCCGATCTGCAGCTGGATGCCCCCCGCGCCGTGCGCGCCCAGGTAGCCTGCGATGTTTAATTTTGCATGTCAGCACCCGGTGGAAGATTGCGGTTTAGCTGTCGAGCAGGAGCGGTCTGCAGGTGGACGCCGTAGCCGCATGCGCTCATGTGCCTGTGGTGCAGCAGTGGGCGCATCCCAGCGATGAGCCGCTGCAGGTCGGTGTGCTTCAGCCTATTCAACACTGAGTGGAAAGGGCTGCACTCGAGATTGAGGGCACAAACACAACAAGATGATGTTCCTTACCCGGAGCCTAGTCCCAGTCCTCCTCGTCGCCCGCCTGCTTGCCGTGGTCAGGGTCGAACTTCCCGGCATTGCCAGCAGCGATTTGACAAAAAAAGTGAGGTTTAGGGTTTGAAAACCTCCTCGTCCCAGTCCTCCTCGTCGCCCGCCTGCTTGCCGTAGTCCGGGTCGAAATGCTTCGCCTGCTCCGATAGCAATTTCACACAGCGAAAGATATAGGTTCTTACCCAGGGCCTCGTCCCAATCCTCCTCATCGCCCGCCTGCTTGCCGTAGTCCGGGTCAAACTGCTTCGCCTGCTCCGCCGCCCATCGCCGGCCAAAACGCCACCGCCACGCGTGCTCCTGCGCAGCGCTACTCTGGTAAGCTCAGAACACGTCGAGTATTCACGTTTGGAATTGCCGTGGCTTTGACAGCAGCAAGATGAATGCGATGCCATCAAATGTGGGCCGCTGCCAATCATTGCTCTCCCAGGTGCACTCTGCCATGATGCAGTGCAATGAGGAATAGAAGGAAATAGAAGGGAATATATGGGATTGATTCAGTCAGCAAGCTGGCACAAATCCGGAAGCCACATCGTCTGTGGAGTCGCGAGTTCGTACATGTACTACAACAATCGTGACACCTCATCCGAATCTCACAAGCATCCTGGGCTGCCACATCACCAGCATGCCAGCCCGCCCTGGACTGCCTCGCAGCCAGCCTCGGTAGTCGCGAACCGCAGCAGAGGTGGCACAGGACTTGTGCAGTTCACACAATGTGACTGACCCTGACCAAGCGATGAAACTACAGGTAAATATCTGAGAGTGCGCATGCATCAGAAGGACATGAAGCCTCACCCTGACTCTGTCATCGTCATCTGCGTCGTTGGCAGCAGCCTCCGCTGCACATTTTGCGGCGGCCTCCGCAGCCACCTGCTGGTGCGGCGCCTGAACAGGCTCTAGCCGCTGCCGCCGCGCCGCGCCGCCCGCTTCCGCGCCGGGATCGGCGATGGTGCCGCCAGTGCCGTCTGCATTCGCGTTAGGCGGCTGCGAGCGCGGGAAGTGCTTCTGGCGGCGCGCCCAGGTGCCGAACAGCGCTGACGGCGGCGGCGCCTCGCGGCTGAGCTGCTGCTGCAGCGCCGCCGCCGCCGCTTGGCCGCCGCGCAGCGTCTCGTCGCTCTCGCTGGCATCGCTGCCAGCCGTCCGTAGGTCGCCTGACGAGCTGGCACGTGCCAGCTGTGTGGACGTGGCGCTGTCCATCGTCGACAGATTGCCCGTCATACTGGCGCGGTCCATCCAGTCTGGGGTGTCGGGCTCTGACACCGACATGTGCGGCATCGGCGGCGGCCGAGGCCGGTGCGCGCTGCCGCCATTCACCGAGCATGCGATCTGCCGCGAGGCGGAGCTGGCATGGCTGCTGCCGCTGCTGTGGCTGTTGCTGCCCGGGGCGCCAGCGGCACTTCCGCAGGCCGCTGCTGCTGCTGCGGCGGACGTGGCGGCGCCGCTAGGTGCGACGGCGCTGCCGCCGTGCGCGCTGTTCTCCAGGTCCAGGATGCGCTGCCGCCGCTCCTGTGGTGACATGCTGGCTGCGCTGTCGTGGAAGTGGGAGCTGTTGCCGCTGGACTCCACTGAGCCGAACCTGGAGGCAGTGATGTTGAATGGTCAGGCAGCTGAGTCAGAGGGCAGTTGACCGGTGCCGGTTGCGACTCGGCCCGATTTATTGCATTGGATTGCTCGGTTGTGCTGTTGAAGCAGAGTATTGTGCGTCCCAAGTTGAGACGAGGCAATGAGGGCGACAGGCGGAGCCAGCGAGACAGTCTGGGTGGCATACACCGGTGGCGGCTAGCGGCCCGGTGGGGCGGTCGCGCTGTGAAGTCTACTCCAATATGATCTCTGTCAGTGACACACACTAAGCTGGCATCAGATGCAAGGCCGCCGCTGCGACCAGATTTAGCAACATCGCACCATTTTGACTCCAGCACGTCAAGTACTGAGGGTGCCCTCTCCAGTTGCAGATCGCGGGCGGCGATGGGCGAGCTGGCTCCTGAGTCGCTAACAGCCGAGGCTGGCTTGGCGCGCTGGGCTGGGTATGTATCGGGCTGAGCATGCACCGGGCCGTGCTTGTCGTTGGAGACATACGGCCTGGAGAGCTGTGTGCCCGTGAAGATGGCCAGGAGGCCAGCTGATCCGGCTATCAAGGCGGCCATGCCCTTGTAACGGAAAAAGGATCGGCCACCAACGGCGCGTGCTGGGTGTAGAGCTGGCAAGAAACCACGATCACAGCTGTCCCGGTGCGCAGCAATCGAAATGTCTTACTGCAATATGCGTAGGCGTATGTTAGTGCACCCCGTTTTGTGAAACTCAATGTTGAAGCAAAAGCACGTTTTGCAGCATCTGCGGCGCTGCTCAGGAAGCGACATATTCGCCGTGCACGTGTCTGCTTGTCAACGCGCTTTTTGCGGCGGAAATTAAAGTTCGCCCGTGTCCAGCAGACACATACGCCTACGAGCAGGTCTTTTGTGGCAAGCGTGCGGTCAAGCACAACTTTGCCTGCAAGCGTCTACCACAGAGTAGTACACACATCTAGGAAAGCTGACCCGCGTTGCAAAGTTGTCTGCAACAGTCAGTAGGCTCGGCGACCGGTTGCATTCTTAAGACACAGCGACATCGCATTTGCGTATTTGCCTTGCAACCAGATCGCGAGCCAAGATCCAAATGGTGTTGTGAACATCGCCAGCAAGCTCCAGGTCTCCCATACACTACGTAAAACAATTAAATAACACTATGCCGGCGAGCAAGGGCGAGTCCCTGTCGCCATGGCAGCACACCGGTATCGGCGCGTTTGCGGGGTTTGTGGAGGTGTGCGTCATGCAGCCGACCGTGGGCGTCAAGAACGCGTTGCAGGAAGGCCGCCCGGTGCCGCGGAACCCCATGGTGCTGTACCGAGGCCTCACGGTGAGCACTGGGCGTCGAGCATTGGCCGCATAGCGGGGGTCTGCACCCGAGTGCGCATGATGATCAGAATCATACTTGATTACGCTACACCACAGCCGATTTGCCCACGACCTAAATTTGATGATGTGCTGCACGTGCTGCAGATCAACGCCGTCAGCATGGCGCCGATCACGGCAGTGCAGTTTGGCGCCAACCGGCTGTATGAGCAGGCGCTCGAAAACCTCAGCGGTAAGCGTCATGCAGCATCATAGCCGCCCCTTAAGGATGCCATGCGCTCCCATTCAAGGCATGCGCGCCCCATCAATTTCCCGCTGTTCAACTGAAGGCGGAAAATGGATGTAGTGCAACCTGCCGAGCATCTCCTGATTTGACGTCTCCAAACCCGACACGGGCCAAGCTGGTGTGTCGCAGGCGGCGAGCTGTCACAGGCAGAGCGGATCGCGGTCGCGGCGTCTGCCGGTGCCACCTCAGCGCTCATCAGCTCGCCTGCGGAGCTCATTATGATCCAGCAGCAGCGCACCGGCGGCTCGCTCAGCGGCGAGTTCCGCCGCGTGGCCAGCATCTACGGTGTCCGGGGCCTCTACCGCGGCTTCGTGAGTGCTCTGTTGCCTTTGTACTTCCCTTGTCTTTTCTAGATTGTCCACTTGTCAAGGTGCTGTGGGCTCTGTAGAGCTCTGCGCAGTCCGCACATGCAGCAAGCATTTGATGGCCTGTGACAAAGGTTCTGCAGCATGGGTCTTTGAGCACCCTCCCCATCCCCCGGGGCTGGCAGTCCAGGCATTCAACTGTGACCAGCTCGCAGATTCACACACCGATCGTGATAGGTCTCGACAATCTTGCGAGAGTGACGGCAGTACCTGCTGTCGCGCAGACCGCCACAGCTATGAGGGAGTCGATCTACACGTCGGGGTACCTGGGGGTGGTGCCTGTGTTTCGGGAATACCTGCAGCAGCTGCCGTCGATGCGGCAGTACCCGGAGAGCGTGCCCACAATTGTGTCGGCCATCAGCGGCGGCCTGTTTGCGGCCTTCGCCTCGCAGCCGGCAGACACCATCAAAACCCGCATGCAGGTGCGCCATAATCTCAAAACACATGGTCATGGTATCTGAACAGCCCATTGTGCATGTGCTTTGCGCTTGCACTTGCACTTGCACTTGCACTTGCAACAACACTGCGTGCCAGGTTGAGCCGCCATTGTGATTAGCAGTCCCAGTGGCGAGCGGCATCGCAGCGGCGCCAGGCTCAGCTGTGCCCTCACCCTGGTATCAGTGACACCACAGTAAACAATTCACACCAGATCAAACGGTCCTTTTGCAAATGTGCGCCGACATGCGCTGCAGGGGCAGTTGGACCCCAAGGCAGCGCCGCAGTACGCCACTGCGCTGTCCACCGCCAGGTACCTCGAAACTCTTGGTACTCACATTGCAACTTCATGACCAAACTTACAACATGGCCAGTGCACAAATGAGCCAGGTGTTGTCCATCGCCAGGCACCTCATGGAGCAGAGCGGCGGCTGGCAGGCGCTGTGGTATAGCATTAGCCATGTCGGGCAATATTACAGCATTAAATCATGCTGGTGTTCCTTTTACCAGGTACCTCATGGAGCAGAACGGCGGCTGGCGGGCATTGTGGTCGGGCATCACGCCGCGGGCGGCGCGAACTGTCGGCGCGGCGTTCATCCTGACCTACGTGCGGGACACTTCCATCGACGTGCTGGAGCGGCGGCAGGAAGCAGCAGAAGCGGCGGCAAAGGCTGCGTGATGGGGCAGGGGTAGTGCCGCTGTCTAGAGGGAAGTGAGCGGCCGGGCAGCGCAAAAACGCGAGGGCAGAAGCAGTGAGTTCTGAAGTGGAGAATCCACGAGCTGACACCACAAGCGCAATGCAATCGGAGGGTCAGAAGAAAGGACCAGTTCTACAGTACAGCACACGTTGCAGGTGTGCAAATCTAGATGTAGCGTGCACGCCTGCCATGTGCCTGCTGAGCGGGGCACACATGTTCGATGAATGCAGTAACAATGTTTTTGTTCCAATTGCCGTCAGTCTTGAGAGAGTACCTAAAGGGAGCTCAGTGATGGGCCTACGAGTGATGGGCTCGTACTGCGGGATATTTATTGCATCGGCAATGTGCTTATTTGGTTCTTCGCCAAACATGTCTACACCTGCTGTTACCAACCGGAGAGGAGGTAGCGTCGTCGAGAAGCAGTGCTGAACACTCTGTCTGCATGTCGGATCACACCATGCATCGAGCTGCTTTACAGAAGCCTATGGTACACTGCAGTATACAACGCATGTCTAGCCTGGCGGCTGTCCGCGACGCGGGCACGCCATAACACAGACGCCTTTCCAGCAATCACTCGTCCGCGGCCTTGCCACCGTCATCCGAGGCCGCCTCGTCACCTGACGCAATCGCATTCATGTACTCCTCGAGGTCCAGCTCCACCTCCTCCCCGCTGCCTGCAAGTTGCGCAGATGATCCTTGGCTTGCTGTGTCAGACAGGATGCAAACCTGAGGGCCTGCAGCGCCCGACAACCATTTGATAAAGCCGACACCTCGCCGCTGCGCCGCCAGCGCAGGTTTCCATCAGCGGGTTATCCAGCGCCAGCACAGGCCAGAAGGTCGCCCCGCCGCAGCTGAGATGTTGTCTGCATTGCTGCTGGCTCCGCTGGCGCTCCGGCCGAGCTCCGCAGACCGCTTGTCAAACAAGAGTCATCAGTGTCCAGGACTTTGGGGTGTCGTTACCTGCGTCGCTGCTGCCGCCGTCCCCGCCAGCGCCGCTCTGGCTGAGCTCTGCCAGGTACTTGTCGAACTCGCCGTCGTCGAGGCTTGCCGCCGAACCCGCTTCTGAGGCGGCGTCACCGTTGCCCCCGTGCTCGCTGCCCGCCATCTCCTGCAATGATTGAGAATGCATAATCAGGCGTCATCAGACCGGTGCTGCATATTTTGGTGTGCGGAGTCAGCACTGGAAGACAGTGTGCGGCAACATTGGCGGGCATTTTGTCGGTTTGGTGAGCACATTCTGTGGTCCAGTCAGCCACCATGCTTCCTCAATCCCTCAGGCAAAGGGCGTGGGCCCAACACGACAGCTGCTGGAAATCAACTGCACAGCGATGATCTGCAGCGATGATCTGCAGATGCGTCAGTAAAGGGCGAGTCTTAGCAAAGGCTGAGGACTGGGGGATCATTACCTTGAGGTAGGCCTCGAGGTCCGGGTCTGCGTCCAGTTGTGCGGAGTTGGCGCTGCCGTCGGCGCTGTGCCGCAGCGACGCCGCCTCCAAGGCAGATGCGTCTTCGGCATGCCTGCAGCAACAGGCATGCCGAACAGCATGAGTGTACAGCAACCTTGATTGCACAGCCACTCTAATGAGGGCGACCCTGCCTTTCTGTCCTGTGCAGGCCTAGCAACGAGCGACTGCATTGAGAACATGTCTATGCCAGCGCAGTATAATCGGCATGAGCATGTTCGCTTCCTCTCTCACCTGTGCTGTGCCGCGTCAGACGCTTCTGCCGCCGCAGCGTGCACGCCGTTGCCGCCGCCGTTGCCGCGCACTGCCTCCGGCATCGATGGCGCAGCACCGCTCGCACCTTCCGTCGCCGCGGCGGCCCCCGCCCCCGCCGCCGATGTGACATCGCCGGCCGAGCCGCCGGCCGCGCCGCTGGACGCGCCAGCGTCGCCGCCGGCGGCCGCAGCAGCGCCGCTGCGGGCCGAGGGCACAAAGTCGCCGACAAACTCGCGCACGTTGCCCAGGTTGGCAGAGATGTTGTGGCGCATCTGCTCCGGGATGTGGATGTTCTTCGCGCTCTCGGACAGCTGCTGGAACTTGTTGTGCAGCGCGCCCAGCACTGCAGGGTGGGAACAAACGGTCATGGGGCAGCCTGCAAATGTTGCAGGCAGGCGTGGCCACATGCGGGGAGGCAGGCGCTGGCAGCGCCACACATGCACCATCACAGGTGGCAAAAGGCGTCGAGCAGCTAGATGCAACGTGTCTGCCATCGGCAGGTGTGGTGTGTGCGAGTAGCTTCAACGTGGTCCCAGTCATACACGAGAAGTGACAATTTACCTATGGTTTCCTGCTGCACCGCTCAGCCAGGATCTCCATGTCGAAGCCGCACACCAGGTTGCGCAGTCACAGCAGGTGCGATGGTGAGATACGTGAGGAAGAAAGAGAAGAGACTGGACCAATTAAACAGCACCCGCCTATCGTCTCCTGCTGCAGGCGCTCGGCGGGGATCTCCATGTCGAAGCCGCACACCAGGTTGCGCAGCCAGGTCTGGCCCTTGCCGCCGGGGTCCTCGCTCTCCGGCGCCGCCGCCGCCGGCTTGATCATGTCCGGCTTGAACAGCGGCGCCTTTGGCTCCTGCGTACGAACAAGCACTCTTGTTGTGATGGGAGATTACGATGCCATATAAATAGTCACCCTTGCCGCCAAGCTCCTCGCCCTCCAGCTTCGCCGCCGCCGGCTCGATCATGTCCGGCTTGAGCAGCGGCGCCTTTGACTCTTGCGGCAATGACAGGGTTGCCATTGTCAGACGATAAAAAGTGCATTGTCAAATTTGGCCCTCCGGCATCGCCGCCGATTTCACCACGTCCGGCTTGAACAGCGGCGCCTTTGGCTGCTGCGCAAATGCAAGGGTCCTCTTGGCAAATTGAAGGCAGGTTGGAAGGGGAATGGAAAGGATGAGTCGTTCCTACAGCGACTGCCTCGGCAGCATGGTGGAGTGCTTGGTGGGGCATGTGCTGTTGCTGCCATGCAATGGCAGAACAGCTCGATTGCATGGCCATTGGCGGCTCCACGTGTTAAGGGCGTCAATTACACCATCACAGAGCCAGTGCTTTGTGCTGGTGAAGATTTCACCCTCTGACACATGAACTGTATCCGAAATCAGTGCACACAACAATTTGTCTAATATCTGACGTGACAACCTTGACATTGACAGTGACGATTCGGTGATGCACGCCAAAATGCGGCAGCTGGAGACCCCAGCTCACCTTGGATTTCAGGGGCTGCGGCTCCAGCTGCTGCTGCAGCAGCACGTCAAAAGCCTCCGGCAGCTTTGGTCCTGAAAGCCATATTTGTGAAACCTGGGGAAAAACCTCATCTTCGGTGTCGCGGGCCCCGGCTGCAACTGCTTCTGCAGCGCCACTAAAAGACAGTGGCGGGTTTTCATCCTGAAAACGGGTTTTCATCCTGAAAACCCATAAGAAAAGCCCTATAAAACCCTCACCTTCGGCACCGTGGGCGGCTCCAGCTGCTTCTGCAGCAACATGTCAAACGCCTCCGGCGGCAGCCGGCCGCGCGTGAGCGTGAAGTAGATGGCCCAGAACTGCTCGTCGCGGAGCCGCTTGGGCACCAGCACGAAGCGCAGCTCGTTCATCTCCTTGACCGCCAGGCACACGAGGGTCGCATGCTTCGCCTGCGCAATGGACGCAATTGAAGCCATTGACCATGTAGCCTTACACGATGCAAGTTGAGACAGTTTTGTTGACTGCAGAACGATTGCACACCTCATCAAGAGCTCCAGAAATGCTCACCAGCATGATTCTCATGCGTTGCTGTTGGGAAACTGAAATATCTGTAACACAATGTCGCTCACCTGCCAGGGGTTAAGTGGCGCGCTGCTGCCCCCATCACCGTCGCTGGCCGCCTGGCTGCTGGCGCCTCCGTCGTCGCCGCCACCGCCGCCGCTGCTGCCCTCTTGCTCTGCCATGAGCCTATCCAGCTCCTCTGGCGGAAAATCCCTGCAAGCATCAGCATAGCAGCTCAACTTATGCCTGCCTGCGCTCTTGTTTCATTTACACACCATGCAGACTGCTCCACGCACTCGCCCGTGAAATGCTTTGGGATCCGGTGCACCGTCTTGAGATTTCATTCTAGTGCTCAGGTCTCCCCAGGAGGTGGAGCAGGTCGTGTTGCAGATGCATTCATGTTGAGCTCCCGAGCCCTGCCTGAAGGTCGAGTAGGTCAGGCCGCGGACAAAGGCGCAAAAATCGCCGTCGATTCCATACACCGCCAGCTCCTCGGGGCTCGGCGGCTCAGCATCTCCGTCTGCGGGCAGCTTGAGGTTTGCCAGCGCATCGGGCAGGTGCATGCCTGCCAGCTGCGCCTGCGCTTGCGCCTTCGCATCCGTCGCTCGCTGTGCCGCCACTGAGGAATACGTGGACGCCTGCGCCGCAATGTGCTTCGACTGCTCCGACACCTGCGGCGCGCGGCAGGTGGGCAGCGTCACGTACTGCTGTGGAGTTCAGCAGAATGGTGCGGCAAGCTGGTTTCATGCGGCAGCGGCCGGGTCAACACACGACGTCCTTGCCCGACTCTGCCAGCGTCAAGTCCCAAGCGCTAGCGGTCACATCTCGTACTGTCCTCATGTTACATTGAAGGCACACGGAAGGCCCGTGGCCCGAGGGATGTGCGCGGCAGGTGGCAAGTACCGCAGGGCACACAGTGCGCACCTGCGCTGACACGACCTCTGCGAATTTCGACGCCTGCGAGGCAGCGGCCTGCGCCTGCGCGCTGGCAGCCTCTAGCGTGCCCCGCCAGTAGTCCCAGCCCGACATAGCGTCTCTAGCAACCTGTCGCAGATCAACCAGAACAGGACGCAAGGGCTGTGCGCTTCACGGAGCGGGGAAGGTGCAGACGCCGCGCGCATCACCGACCAGATAAATGCCAGTCCTTTCACTCGAGACAGAGAACAGTGCAAGGCAGATGTTTTGCGGTATTTCACGCGGGGCTCTGTGAACCTGCCAGATATCGGACTACCAGCGAGGTGCAGCTGCATGATGTCCCGGCCTGCTTCAAACGCGATGCAGCGCCGTTCAATCTTGCACTGACCAGCTACATTCTCCGATCGAACTGCGTCCATTTGCTTGCAAGCTTTCCGCGGGGCGTTCTTGGGTAGGTTTGACACTTCAACTGCCGCATCGGCTGCAGCCACTCGGCAACGTTCGGCAGTGAGACACTCAGCGGCGCACGATGGGTGACAAAGGCGGCAGAGACAGAGGGCCACGCCCGCCGACCCGCACCTGCTTCAGTGCGTCTTGCTCACAAGCAAATGTTGTGTTGGCGCGATTCCTGCGGCGCAGCACCTTACCCCTGTCATCAAGCACCTGATCCATTGGTGCCCTGTTGCGCAGTCGGCAACCTGCCATGGGATATCACGGAGCCGCAGCTGCGGGAGCTCTTCGCGGAGGTGGGGCCCATCAAGACCTTCAGGTGCGGGCAAGCGGCAACGATCAGATCGTGTCGGCACACTTAGATTTGTGCCCCATTCGATGGGTTGCGCCGATCCTCATAGGCTCAGAACACCAGTGAGACCGTCCATCTCGATACTCAGAGCTGCCCTGCCATGTCGGGGTATTTTGGCTCTGGCGTGGCTCTGGCGGCAAGTGACCCACGCTGCCAAAACATGATGCTCCTCTGCCTCAGCGCATCCGGCCCACGATGCTGAGAACTTCAATGCAGGGTGGTCACCGACCGCGAGACGGGCAAGCCCAAGGGCTTTGGCTTCTGCGAGTACTTTGACATCCCGACGGCGGTGAGCTACTGTCTCATTTCCTGTAGTACCTGCGACCTCAGTGTTGGTCCATAGAATTTACCTGGTCGCTGCTGCAGCTCCTTGAAACGATTGTCCACGCGATCGCAATCGCTTTGCTGCACAGGCGAGCGCGCAGCGCAACCTGAACAACCACGAGATCAATGGCCGCCGCATCCACGTGGACTTTGCTGAGGACAAGGACCGGGGCGCCCCCGCCGGTGCGTGGAGCCAATTGACTTTCAGTGCAAAGCACTTGGTGATGCAGTGAGAAATGATGTTCACGCTCGCATGCTTTTCGCTGCTGTTGACATGCTATTGCATCGACTTTGCCATGGTGAGTTGCAACCTTTGCTGACAAAGTGTTTGGATGGGTGCAGGCGGTGGGGCAGGCGGTCCGAGGGGAGCCCCTCCCAGACCGCAAGGGGTGCGTCAAAATAACCCTCTTAGCTTGTAGCTGCCATTTCAGATCAAGCTTGTAGCTGCCATTTCAGAACCCCCGCTGTCGTGGTGTTACCTTAGGGCGAACAGCGTGCTCGCGGCATTTCAATTGCCAAGGGCTCGACGATCCCCACCACCCCTGCAGCGGCAGCCATTCGCAATGATATACCAAGCTGCGCCATGATGGCCCCAGGCATTCTGCTGTGCAGCTTTGCACAACCAGCTCCCGACAGTGCCTGGCTCGTGTGGTGAGCTGTGTTCTTGACATCGCAGCCGGTGGGCCTGGACAGCGCGCAGCGGGCGGCGGGCTCCTTGGCCAGGCTCATTGATACATGGCTAATGTGCATAGTAGAGTCAGACGATTGCATGTTCGACGTCGCAGGCGGTAGGGCGACACAGCGGGCAGCGGGCAGCGGGCTCCATGGCGACGCTCACCGATACATTTCCTTTGTGCACAGAATAACAGGGGACTGTGCTCGTCATCGCAGGTAGGCCTGGGCAGCGCGCTGGGCAGCGCGCTGGGGCGGCGGGTTCCATGGCAGCTCTCCCCGGCCATTGTGCACAACCACCTTGGGAATTGCTGCTGAGAGTTGCATTCTCGACGCTGCAGGCGGTGGGCCTGTACAGCGCGCGGCGGGCGGCGGGCTCCATGGCAACGCTCATTGATACATGACCATGCTGCATAGCCAAACTGAGCATTGTTGTCGTCACTGCAGGCGGTGGGTTTGGACAGTGCGCAGCGCGCGGCGGGCTCCATGGCAACGCTCATCGACGGGCCGCCGCCGGCGCCGGGTGTGCCGGACAAGATCACGTCGACGCTGGCGGGCATGTCGCGGGCGCAGCTGTACGAGATCATGGGCCAGATGAAGGGGCTGATCCAGCAGAACCCCGGCCAGGCGAAGCAGATCATGGTGCAGAACCCGCAGCTGACAAAGGCGCTGTTCCAGGTGCGGAACCGTAGAATTGTATTCTGCTTTGTTTCCTTGCGAAATATTTTGTGCTGGCGACTACAGCCTAAAATCACGATATGGCCCGGCAGGCTGCAGCCACCCCTGGCACCCGCACCCAGTCAGAACCCGATCCTGTGCTGATTGTGTGTTTCAAGGACATTTGCATCGGCCTTCAGCTGTGGTTCCTTCCTGCCTCGCAGGCCCAGATCATGCTGGGGATGGTGCCGACGCCCGCGTCCCCCGCCGAGGCCGCACTAATGCCAATTGTCAGCTAGCTACGCGCTGCTTTGTCAATTGACCTGTATGATTTCATTGTGTTGCAGGCTCAAATCATGCTGGGAATGGTGCCAACGCCCGCATCCGCCGCCGAGGCAGACTTAATTTCATGTGTCAGCTGGTCACGCGCTGCTTTATCAGTAGACCTGTACGTTATGCGTTGCAGGCCCAGATCATGTTGGGGATGGTGCCGACGCCCGCATCTGCCGCTGAGGCCGTGCACATGAATGGCGGCGGAGGCGGCGGAGGCGGCGCGGCGCCGCAGTACGACCAGGCGCCGCCGCCGGCGTACCAGAGCCAGCCGCAGCCCGCGGGGTACCATGGCCAGCAGGCTGGGGCGCCATATGGCGGTGGGGGCCCGCCGGCGGCGCCGCACCAGCCGTACGCGTCGCAGGCACCGCCGGTGCAGCCGGGCGGCTACGGCGGGCTTCCGGACTATGGCCAGGTGAGGCGCAAATGTGTGCTGTGGGGGAAGGGCTTACTCCTGGGCTTTGAGGCACCTATGTTTCCCAGCAGCACACGTGCTTGCGCCAGTTGCAGGCCTTGTAGAAGGCGCAAAGCGTTGTCCCTGTGAATTCCTGGGTCGCCGACCGCCCCCTTTCCTGACCTGCAGCAGTATGACCAGCCGGATTATGGGCAGCAGGCGGACTACGGCCAGCAGCAGCTGGACGGGCCATACGCCGGTGGCGGCGGCCCAGATTCCTACGGCCAGCCTGATTACGGTAATCTTCCGCCGCCGCAGCAGCAGCAGCAGCCGTACGGTGGCGGCGACCCCCGGCAGCAGTCCCACATGATGGACGCGCCGCCGCAGGCGCAGCAGATGGGCGGCGACGGTGGCATGGGGGACCTACGGCAGCAGGCCGGCCTGGGGGGAGACCCGCGGGCGCAGCAGCCCTTCCAGGGCGCCCCCTACTCGCCGTCGCAGCAGCAGGCGGCCCCGCCGCCGCAGCAGCAGCAGGAGCCGCCGCAGCCGGTGGCGGCGGCCGCGCAGCAGCTGGACCCAGACCAGCAGAAGGGTGAGACACATTGAGGGCTCACAACTGGCGCATGATCTACCGGTGGGCTGCATATTTGGCATTGCTGCACACCCTACCTGTGGGCTGCCTGTGGGGTGCTGTGACGGTATGTGTGCATCTGCGTGCAAAGCATGCAGCTGGCTATGGTCCAGCGCTGCTTTGAAGCAAAATTGGCGTGACCGGTGCTCCGCTCCAGGCTGAAAGTGTGCTGCTGTTGTTCTCGCAGCGCTGCTGGCCCAGGTCATGAACCTCACGGCGGTGCAGATAGAGCTGCTGCCGCCGCAGCAGAAGGCGCAGGTCATCGCGCTGCAGCAGCAAATGGTGAGGCTGCTGTGAAGTGGAAGTGCAGCAACGAATGCAGATTGGCTGATGCAGCAGTGTACATGGTGCCATCATGTGTGAACCTGCTTCTGTGTGTTCCAGCAGTCCTCCCACGAGCATGCTTGGATTCGTTCACTGCAGCGGCAGCAAGGAGGCGGCTTCTGATGGCAGCGATATTCCCCGTGGATACCCTCTGCACGCGACCTCGGCGCGGCAGGGATGAATGCTTGTGTGTGTGAGCGGTTCAGCGATGGCAGCGGTGGCGCAAGCGCAGGCTGTGCAGTCAGCTGTGTCGCCACGCAAGCAATCGCTTTGTCACTGGACACTATCCTTCGCGATCAGAGAAGAAGAGAGAAGAAGAGGACCGCGGTGGGTGGTGTCAAAGAGGGCATCGGTTTCCCTAGCCCTACTAGGAAAACCTAGGCCTCTTGACCAGGATCCACCAGGAGCCCGGAAGCATTCGATGTATTGTCGTTCAAGCTTGCGGTACACTTGGCGCGTTTCAGGCCGTGCATCTCAATTCGCCTGTCCTCATCTTCCCTAGTCCGGTTTGCAGATGCCGGAAGGCCATTTAACCTCTGCTGTACTTTCGGTGCCGTCTACGTGCGTGCGCACCATAGTGACAGAGGTCCTGCTGGCGACAAAACGCAGTCTCTTGGATGGCCCAGCCATGGATGTGGCATGCCTACGGCGCTTATTTGTCTGAGCGGGGGACATGTCATCAGTCTCAGCCGGCAAAGGCGCTGCATCCGCCGCTGTTGCGGCTGCGGACGTGGCGGCGGCTTTGTACCTTTCTTCTCTTGAGCGCTCTGGTGACCATGTGCGTGGTTCTGATAGAGCTCAGTCGTGTTTTTGAGGGAGCAGCAGACACGGCCACAACCCGGTCGACACGATCTCTGGGCATGCGCCGCGCCCGCTTTAACTCCGCCCGCACACCCGCACGCGCGAGCTGTCTGTCTCTCTTCCCTGACTTCCCGACGAGAGCGGAAAGCTGTAGGTTGTTTGCGAGCTCTCGCAATGTCGTTTGTGAAGTGAGTACTGTCAATATAGAGTTCCTTGAGCAAGGCGTTCGCCGCTTCGGGCTCAATGCCCAGCATGTACAGGTAGCCCTTGGTGCTGGTGCGCATCGTTCCCCAGCTCCAAATGATGTTTGGCAGGACGACCACGTTTCAGCCGGCACCCCGTGGCGCATCGCGCAGGGCGGCGTGTTGTTCCCGGGCGCGGTCCAGCGCCACACCATGCACCCTGTCATCCCACGTTGTGTATTTGATCTCACGAGATTCTACTTCCGACTGCCAGCTGGGGCCGGCAAGCGCCTCATGCCCCCCGTTTCCCTCCCCGTACATATTGCTAGTAGTGCGCCGTGGCTACACTAGATCAAGCGGCAGCACTTTGGAGAGCGCTGTGAGGTCAGCCGACGAGTTTGACCCACGATCGCAGCCATCTGGCCGCAGTCAATTCTGCTGCGCTTTGTGTGAGCAACATCTGAGGTCCGACAGACAGCTTCCACAGCTTCACCAGAGTGCTGTTGCTAGACTCACTGGCAATTCATGCGAAATCGCAGCAGTCTAAGGGTAGGTGCATCAGTGCTGCAACGTCAACAGGCAGGACGACAGCCCGTCCAGATCTGTTACAAGTCAGGACTGACTTGACGCCGGTGGGCAGCAAAGCAATATGGCACGATGATCTGCGGATCTTGTGCCGGCTAAATGGGTGATCTATAGTCGGTCAGCGCTATCAAGTGGGAACAGAAGCGTAGTCGGCTTGCCTACCGCTTCAGTCACCCGAGGCGCAAAAGACTGCCTCTTCTAAAGCGGCTCTTGCAGCATCGATTGTTTGTCAGCATGAAAGACGGATTCAGCAGCCTGCCCCACGACGATCGCGAGGCAGCCATCAGTTTCCAGCACTGCAGGCCGTTTCGGCGGTGCTCCAGACAGCCTTCAGAGGCCTGCTTCTCAGTTGAGACGGAAGACACAGATGCCACCCAACTGCCTCAGACGAGCTTCTGCAAGCGGTGAGGCGCTGCAGCAACCCTGCCTAACACGACGCCGCAGGCGTCTGCGGGGCCTGCAGGCGCGGCCACGCTTTGCTGCCTCGTCTGGTCTTGTCTCAGCACGACAACGCAGCTACAGATGCCTGAAGCGGAATTCTGCACTATGCAGGCATAGAAGGTTGATCGCGCTGGCGATGCTGCTGCTGGCTGCCGTCACGGTGTGCCGCGCCGCGTGGACCGCCCCCGGCAACACGCTCGCCTGGTATGGCGGCCGCATCGGCTTCAGCGTCTACCTCTACTTCACGCCCCACTACAGAGGGCGGCGGGCGGGGGCCGATCCCTCGCCGCGCTGCTGCCACGGCCAGGCGTGTCTGCCGCCGGCTGACGCACCCGGCCGCTATGCAGTCGCCACGCTGCTGCGCACAGACCAGTACCTTGGTCTCACGCAGGTGTGCTTTGCTGCCAAAATGACAGCCACTCAAGTTCAGAAGCACTCTCACTATGAGCACGCGTGTCTGCCGTACACGGAGTTGGTGCCTAATGCGTGCCATGGAGCAATTACGCCTCTTCCTGGTCTCGTGACATTTGGCAGTATCCGCATGCACAGGCGCTGGCGTGCTCGCTGCGGGCGTCCAACCCGGGGCTGCCGTTGATCGTGCTCAGCGTCGAGGGTGACCTGGCGCCGGCGACGCTCGCGGCAGTGCAGGAGATCGCGCAGCTGCGCCTGGTGGACGAGTTCTACATCCCCAACCACAACTCGCCCAGGTGCCATAGATGCGTGTTTTGCGTGCACGACGGCAATAAGTCAAGGGCCTGCCGGACCCAGCGTGCACTTGCTGCCGCCGCTGCAAAAAATTTGTAGCACGCAGGTCCGAGCCGTTCTTGGGGTCCACAACCTCTGCCGTTCTGCAGGTTCAGTCTGAACTGGGCAAAGCTGCGGGGCTGGGAGATGACGGAATGGGACGGCATACTGATGCTGGACTCGGACATGATGGTGGTGAGCATTGTGTAGAAAACAAGCACACCTGCTTACATTCTGCATGCATGATTGCCATAAAAGCCTGGCACAAAATCAGCAACACGGAGCTGACGAGTGGTTGTTGGCATGCCGTAGGACTCGGACATCACCTGGATCTTCAGCCTGCCGACAGACTTTGCCACGGTGCGTGTGGAATCGAACAGTCGCCTCCACTCGTGTGAAGCAACCCCTGCATATGCAACAGAAAAGCCAAACTCATCAGCGACTCATCTCTGCTGCAGGTGCTGGATGCGGACAAGCTCCGAGCAGTGCCCAAGTGTGCTGATCCTCTGATACCCTGAACCCTTTCTGCTACTGCATGCCGCTGCCATGCTGATCGCCCGTGCGTTGGAATTGTTTGCGTAGCATTGCACGCAGATCTGAGGTTTGTGACATGATGACACGATCTGTGTATGAGATATTCACACAATCTCTATACTGCCTGCAGATTCAGCCCGATGGGCATGGGCCAGGGCGGCGTCCTTTTCTTCAGGCCATGCCAGGCCGTGGCGCAGCACATGATGGACTTGGCTCAGGTGCCGATTCTTGGCTTCTAGGGTTTACGTGTTTTTGCTGTTGTGCCGTGGTCATGGCATGTGCCTGTTGCGCAAGGAAAGCAATGGACTCAGCGGCGCAACTTGAAATCAAATGATGGACAGAATCAACATCTTCATGTGCTGATGTCTGCGGCAGGACAACTATTATTTGCAGTACCGCTATCATGACGCAGAACAGACGTTCCTGGACTGGTAAATTTTGCTTCACTGTCTTATAATTCGCTTTGTGCCTGCTTTTGCGCCTGCTGCCTTGCATGCGCATCCCACAGCGGGTGGCTGGCTCTCTGCGCAACCGGCAGCGTGCATGGAATTCGCCTCGGCTCTCTGGCGCTGAGATGTGCGCTTCATGTCTCGCAGGTACTTCAAGTACACCAGGTTTGTGAGTTGAACACTCATAGGTGTCTCTGGTTTGGGAGCTTATACACAGGAGGCTGATGTATAGCAACCCGTGAAACACTGTTCGAACGCGCACCTGGCTGCTGCCGTACTTAGCCATCCTGGTGCATCATCTTGCTGGGTGCCGCGTGACCATTTGGTGGCAGGCTACCAGCTTGAGACCTTGAAGTCATTTTCAAACCCTGGAGCTTTCGGCGCCGCAGGTGGACGCTGCCGCAGGAGCACAGTGCCCTGGTCGGCAACCCTGGGCTTGACATGTAGCAGATCCTCATCCTGGCACCACATTTGCTGCAGGTGGACGCTGCCGCAGGAGTATAACTCCCTGGTCGGCCCGGCGCACACCGTCGAGGTGGACGGCCGCATTGTCACGCACGGCGGCGCGGTAAGCTGCCCCCTCTTCGAGCCCCCAGACGATGCTGTCTGTGTTTCAGGGAGTGAGCCCCTGGTTGCGCTCATTCTGCACGCCTGGCTCACGCGGCAGGCCACAGCGGTGGAGCCTGGCAGAGCAGTCCAAAGTCGGCATGATGCCGATGGAGGCGGTGCTCTCGGTGTTGCGGACGCTGTGATCTGCCGCTGTTGCATTTGAACAGGCGGCTGCAGTGTACCATCAGCCGATGCGGATGACTGTGTCCATGTCCACAGGTGCCCGTCATCCGGCACTTCAGCGGCCCGGACAAGCCGTGGGCAGAAAATCTGCGGCAGTGCACCGAGGCGCAGCAGGGGTGACGAAGGCACTGAGGCGCGCAACAGGGTTGACAAAGGCCGCGCCGGCACGGCTCCAGGCGTGCCCGCCCGCTGCAAATGGCGGGCGCATGCCGCAGGAGCAAACGAATTACACACCTCATCGTCGGAGTACATGAGAGCAGCCTGCTTGTGACTTATGATTATGACGTTCAGAGGTGCAGGCCAGGATGCCGCCGCAACCCAGGGTCTTCATGCTGCACGTATTCAGCGACCGAGACGAAGCGATCTGGAAGTACGCAAGCATTAGCCGTGTCACATGTTGCTGTGTGAGAGATTTGAATGCCTTTCCAAGCGAGCTTAGGAGCCGGTATGAGTTTCATCGGCATGCAAAAACCCCTTGTGGCCCTGCCTACTTTGGCCCTGCCGACAAATCCGGGCCATAGCCGGATCCCTCCGCACACCTGCAGAGGTCGGACCTGACTTCCTCGCAAGGACTGCCTCTCACGGACTGCCTCTCGTGGATCGTCTCTGGGAGACAAATTTGAGACTGCAGCGCTGAGCGTGCGTGCAAAAACTTATCTGTGAGCCGACACACCGTGGCTTCCGCCCATCAGCAGAGCCATGTGACCGATGTCGGCAAGACCTTGTCGCTTGCCGCGTAATTCTGATCGCACTCTGGCCCTTCCCACAGTGCTGCATGCATCTCGTGAAGCCTGCAGTCTCAGCTACCTGACGCCGGCAGCCGCGATCGAAAACCATTCCTTCTCGACCATCAAACCGCGGCCCACTGACCTGCCAAAAACTTAGCTCGGGATACCTTAAATAATTCATCGAGATAGGCACGGGGCTCCGCGAGCGATTGGGTGCCTTGCGCCGGCATGCGAACTTCATTCGTGCAGCTCCCCTCTGAGGACAGCCACCTGATGGTGGCCCAGTGCCAGCACAACCTGCGCCGCTCGAAGTCTGCGCATTTCTCTGACGACCTGGAGTCTCAGCATGGCGCCAACGAGGCTGAGGACAAACCCAGCTGGTGCAGCTCAGACCGCAGGTGCGCACATCATGCAAGCACCCATGTCAACTGGATCACTTTGCAGATTCCTTCTGGATCAGGCTGGAAGTTCTTCAGGATGCTAGACGCATCACGTGTCAGCGAGCACTCCACATCTCGTTCCAGCCTGAGCTGCATCTCAGGCGGCAACGGCCATGCCGCCCCGCCGCCGGTCTTTGCCACTTGTACGGATGATCTGCAGACTGGGACCTTGGATCATCAATCGTATGCAGTACCACTACGCCTGATCGCATCCTTTGATGCTCTGGGATGCCATCCCTACAGCAGCAAAACAGGCACACACCCGCACAGGTGCCACCTCAGCCTCAGGAGCTGGCGCAGCATCCTGGCCGCCGCCGCGTGCGCAGCGCTGCTGCTCGTGGCCGCCGTCGCCAGCTGCACAGTCTGGGACGTGCGGCACGGCAGCGACAGCCACCTAGCGCGGCACTTCGGCAAGCCAGCCGCCCGCACCATGACTTGGTGCGGCAGCTACAGAGAACCTGCTGCATTTGAAATTTGCTGCCCGGTTTCCAATCTGCTCACTAATATTATCTTGCCGGAGATGCATGCTGCACGTTTTGGCGGGCACCGGCACCCGTTGACTCAGCAACGCCACTTTCGCGTGGTAATCCAGGCGGCGGCATGCCGTGCATGCTGTTCGAGCCCGCGGCGACATGCTGTTCATGCTGCATCCAACTCCATGCTGATTCATTCTGCCAGGTTGGATCCGTATTATCATGGGCGCGTGGAGGCGCTTGACCCGATGCCGCGCTGCTGCCAGGGCCTCGGCTGCCTGCTGGCGGACGGCCGCACCAGCCGCAACGCCGTCGTCACGATGCTGCGCACTGACCAGTACCTCGGTCTGACACAGGCAGGTTTCGGTCCTCACTGAGTCACATGCCATACGACGAGGTGGCTCAACAAGCTTTCTGGCGATGGTGAGCCAAGCTCGATATCAATCGCCATTGGGAGCTATCCAGGAGGCGAGACAACACATTGCTCGCTGACACTCGGCTGCCGGCAGCAGCTCGGTAGTTCTGTGCAGCTTTGAGAAAAGGTACAGAGCCCGCATGATACAGTTCGAAACTGCAGGTCCACACGACACACATCTCGCATGCAGGCGCTGGCGTGCTCGCTGAACAAGACCGACCCGGGGCTGCCGCTGGTTGTTCTCACGGTGGAGGGGGACTCGTGGCCGGAGACGCTGGAAGCGGCTTCGCGCTTTCCTGGATAGCCTTCAAATTGCCGCACTTCTTTCATGTTCAGATTGGTTTTCTTTGTCACGCAGGCGCTGGGGTGCTCGCTGAACAAGACCAACCCGGGGCTGCCGCTGGTGGTGCTCACAGTCGAAGGAGACCTGCGGCCGGAGACGCTGGAAGCGGTCCAGCGCATCGCACAAGTGAAGGTCGTGCCGGAGTTCCGGTTCCGCAACAACGTGCTGCAACGGTGCGGCCGCCCACCCTGCATAACATCTGCACCGCCGTCATTCGCTGGCATTTCACTGTCGATCACGCGCTCGCCGACGTGCTCATGCGCGCCCCCTGCCAGCTCGTGAGGAGTGCAGCTGGACACCTCCGACATGCAACATAGAGATCCAATCAGATCGTGAGGATCTGATTGGATACCTGCAGGTTCAGCCTGAACTGGGTGAAGCTGCGGGGGTGGGAGCTGACGGAGTGGGACGCGGTGCTCATGCTGGACAGCGACATGATGGTGGTGAGCCCTAAACCCTGAAACCATATCTGCCCTGGAAAGCTGCCCGATGCACCACTGAAACCCCTGGCCGCATGCTGCTGGACAGCGCCATTATTGGTGGTGCGGCCTAAACTCTGAAAACAAATCTGCACTGGAAAGTGAAGAGTCCAGAGACCCTGGCCGCATCCTGCTGGGCAGCGACATGACGGTGGTGCGCCCTGCATCTCCAAACTCTTCAAACCCTGCATCTCCATTTGCACTCAGAAGTTGTCCGTGGGTCACCGTGAAGCTGACGAACCAGCTGCCGGTGCAGGTGTGCGGAAGCGGCGCGCATCAGCAACGTGCACTGGCAGGTTCTTGGTGGAATGCATGACACATTCGCGCATCGCTTTGCAGGACGAGGACCTGTCCTGGGTGTTCAACCTGCCGACGGACTTCGCAACAGTGCTGGATGCGGACCGCGTGCCGGCCTGGCCCAAGTGAGTGCGTAACGTGATAAGAGTGCAATGGCGCTGCTGCACAAGCAGGTTGCCCAACAGCCACAGTGATATGGCTGACGCATATGCAGCTGCAGCTCATGACAGGCTGCGCCAGCCAAAGCGCATGCATCCACACACCAGACTCCCGCTGGCACTTCTGCAGAGTTGGAGGACATAGGGGGAACGGACCATTGGAATTTGAGCATCTCTTCCGAACAGGTACAGCCCCCCATGGGCCAGGCGCAGGGCGGGCTGCTGTTCAAATATCTGCGGGCTATGCCCAGCTGCAGAAAGAGGACCGGCGGTCTGGATATTCGTTTCATTCTTTCCCTCGAACAGGTACAGCCCCATGGGCCAGGCGCAGGGGGGGCTACTGTTCTTCCGGCCCTGCAAGGCCGTCGCGGCGCACATGCAGCAGCTAACGCTCAGCAACCCCATGCTGCAGTACCCCTTCCACAGCGCGGAGCAGACCTTCCTGGACTGGTGCGCTGCCGCTCCTTCCGTACATTGGTTGCTTCAGGATACTCTGTGAAGGTGTCAATCGTGCAGTCGTTGACAGCGGTGCTGGCGGCGGTTTCTGTCAGCTAGCCGCTAGATTTGAGGGCGCTCGGTCGGTCTAATCTAACTCTGGCGCCGCTGATCACTGACGCCGTCATGCCATGGCATGTGCAGGTACTTCAAGCATTCCAGGTGAGGCAGACTTGGGGCATGGCGATCATGGGATACTCTGGAATGCTGATGCGCTCTTTGGCGCTGCACATGTGGTGGGACTCAAGATGGCGGAGTAAGTTGTAGCGCATTAAACTGTAGCTGTGTGCTCCTTGCAGGATGACACTGCCGCAGGAGTTCAACTCCCTGGTGCGCCTCTTGCGCCAGTGCCCTGCTGTGCGGGATTGTGTATACATCTATGAGCCCCGACTGCTTGGCGTCAAACTCATGTCACCTCCAGCGCACGCAATTGCCGCATTCTTACACGCATTGACATGCCAGTGTGCTGAGCCGTCGCGCGTCATGTTTGCAGATCAACACTGTGCACATGGCCACGGTGGGTGGGACCAATGTCACACGCGGCGGACAGAAGCCAGTCATCAGGCATTACGTGGGCGATGTGAAGCCTTGGGTTCAAAACTTGGCGGCGTGCCAGAGGGATGATGCGTAGTGTTCGCCTGCCTCAGTGATCTTGCGACGGGTGGCGGTGGCAAGCCGCCAAACGGAACTGAGAGTGAGCGGAGCGAGCGATGAACATTGTATCGTAACCTAGAGCAAGAACATGAATGTAAGCCTAGATGACTCGGCAAGTCTTAGGTGTGTGGGCCATTCTCGCAGTGTTTGGTGTCGTCTCTTGGTTTGATCAACTCTTTTGTGACGGCGGCAGCACAAGGTTCAAACGTTGGTGTCAGCAGAGTATCGATTGACAGGAGAGAGGTGGCAACGAGTGGCACGGCTTCCCTTCTGTTTTACTTGTGAATACCGTACATTCGATCAAGTAAACCACTCATTTTTCTGAGGTCACAGGGCAATGCTACCCAGAAGGCATTTTAAGGCCGCCCTGGCAGGCTCTTCAGTCAAAGTGCAGAAGGCTGTGCATGCACGAGTATGACAGCAGGCAGGCGCAGCCACCGCTCGGCCCGGCAGGAGCGCTGCTGCGTGGGGCCGACGACCCTCTCTGCACTGCACCGAGAAGTGCAGCTCCAGCGTCCAAGTCTCCTCGAGCCTGCATGTGACAGCAGCAGTCCTTGCTGAAAAACGGAATCCATTGCACGCCGGCACTCCACACGAGCAGTGGACGTGGCGGCGGGACAGCGCCCTCACCAGGCTATGGACACGACAACCATGGCACAGGATCGAGATGCATGATGACGAAGCATTGTGTCTGCCGGCAGCCAGAGGTGAGTCATGGGTCTCCCGGCACGATTCACATCGCATGAGAGCAAGGACTGGCGCGGGCGGCTGCGTCAATACCACACGAACTTACATACAAAAACGTGCAGACTGATCTCTGAGCGGCCACCTGCAGGACGTGCCAAAGAGTCGCCGACGCCGCTGTCGCAGGTTTTCACAGGGTTCAGGATGGATGCTGGTCGCCATAGCCCTGCCGAGGAGGCGGCGGCAGCTGACGTGGCGCTCACTTTGAGACAGCCTGCAGGCCGCAAGTGCAACTGTCAGCAGCAGCCGGCGGCCGGATGAAGGTTTCATGTGCTACTCGCGCATTACTGCAGATGCGCTCTGGTGCCGGCAGCGTGTGGCAGCGCCCGCATCCGGCGGCAAGCCCAAACAAGATGAATCACTGCTGCCAAGCTGCATGCCGGACTTGATCTGACGGATATGTCATGAATTTGGATCTGAGCTTGACCAGCAGACGCAAGCACACGCATACCTAGACTCGCGCTGGCATTGGTATCGCGCAAACCGCCGAGAGCGCCGGCGCAGCGGCGATGAAAGCTCCCCATGGGCCCGCCGGCTGCTCAATCATTGCGGCGCTGCACCTGCCGCCACCCTGCCGCCACTGCCATCAGAGCTGCTGCGGCCTCCACTCGGCCGCCGCCGTTGCTGCCGCCGCCTTGCAGCCCCACTTCCGCCCGTCTGCTGTCTGCCGCCAGGCCTCCACCCACTCCTCATACTCCGCCTCCGTGCAGCGGCATTGCTTGCAGAAGTCTGGCAGCCCGGACCTCAGGTACCTCAGGGTTGGGCTCAGCCGTTTGCCACGCTCCCGCATAAAGTAGGTGCGAGGCGCTATGCGATTCTCGAGCGAATAGCTGACGTATGCCGGAGCGTGCGCAAGCGCCGCCAGCGGCCGCTTGATGACGTGTTTGAAAAAGTCCAGCTTCCTTAGGTTGTTGGGCGTGTCCATGCTGCTGTGAAGCACGTGAGCCCAGCTGCGCACCACAGAAGCCGCCTCCTGCTGGCTGAAGCTGCACAGCTCCACTAACCGGTCGAAATTTGTCTGCAAAGTAGCAATGCTGTTTTTCAATAAAGGCGGCTGTGCCGAAACCATCTCTGCGACTTCAGCTGATGTCCAGCCACACTCATTGCACCATTCCTGCAGCTCACAATTCCGCTCCTCAATGCCTGCGGCGCTGAAGGTCAACAGCGTAGGCACGCCGCCAATGACACGCTGCAGCTGGGCATCGCTGAGGCCCAGGCTGCGCTGCAGTGCTTCCCGCCGCTGCCGCAAGACCTCCACCGCCTTGCCCAGAAGCACCGGCTTTTCGCGCAGCAGGGTTGCGGCCTGCTTGGCAGTCAGGCCCACCTCCTGCCGCAGGAAGCACGCGACGCCGCGCGGCTGTGCCGGCTGGCAGGCCAGGTAGCGCGGCCACTTGCGGAGCACCGCCGCCATGCCGGCCGGTGGCATGCCAATGATGCTGCTCAGAATGTCCAGCAGCTGCTGTACCTCCGCCAGATTGATCATTGTCGGCGCTTGCAACGTATCCCTTGCCGGCTGCTTGGCGGCGTCCTGCACGAGCTTGCGGGCGGCCGTGTCGAGCCAGCCGGCCGACACCGCGCTGCTGATGTCCAGCTCTTGCGCCAGGAAGCACGCGCAGGCGGGCTCCCAGCCGGGATGCGCCAGCTCGTCGCTGCCGCCGCCGCCATCGCTACGGCTGTTAGCAGCGCCGCTGCTGCTGTTGCTGCCGCGGCCACTGGCGCTGCTGGTCCGCCCAGCTGTTGCGATCCGCTGCCGCCGCCCGCCTGACAGCTGCCTGCCGCCCTTCGCGCCGACAGCGCCTGAGGCTGCAAGACCACAGAATGCATGTACACGACTGTCGTCTGCCAAATGGACGCGCATGTTGACAAGTCTGGCTCAGGCCATCTGCTCGGGTCATGTAGCACGTCAGCACAGCTATACCTGCAGCGCCGTCGCGGCTGCACAGTATCCCTGCAACGCAGCACTCGAGTAGCCGGCCGCGAGCAGCGGTACTTCGTGCGAGCAGGCAGCGATGCCGGTGCGGAGCTGCCGACTGCCGCTGGCCGCAACAGCCAGCCTGGGAGACAGATTGGCAGGCTGTCAAGCAGGCCATTAGCTGTTCGTCACTTCTGAAAGTGGACCCAACGACTGAGTGGATGGTTGTCAAATCTTCAGATGGCGCCTTGTTGCCTAATGTGCTATCTGCAAAGGCTTCCGAAAGAAACACTGCACGATCCGCGGTTGATCTCGCAGCAGACTTCCGGCCGGATGTGACGCGGCGCTGTGAACGGCACCTGGAGGGCAATGTCAATTGTTGTTCCGATCATGTCCATCGATGTGGCCAAGCAGCGTGCCGCGCAGCAGCCTGCGAGATCGGTCAGCGCCCCTGGCTCCCACTCGCTCGGCTTCCACGGAATTTCGAGGCCGCCCAGTGCTGAAACTGCATCGGCCGCCACGTGGCCGCCGATAGCGCATCGCCCAAAGCCTTGCATGCAGCTCGCAACCTCGCATGCACTTCCCATTCATGCATTTTGCCAACGCCTGCCAATCTTGAGGCAGTTTTGTTGACTTCCAGTTGTTCCACCAATTCAGAGCCCCTCACAGTTGCAGCTTTGCCAGTCTCTGTGAGACTTCTACCACACAGGTGCAGTGAGGCAAGATGGGTGTCTTCAAAGCAGGTGAGGGCGATTCAGCCATGCGTGAACTCCTCACAACCATACGAGAAAGAGGAATCCATGTTTGCTTGCCAAAACGTCACTCATAAGCGATCTTAAGAACCCCTTCTCGACGCAGCCTCGACGACGGAACCTGGCCAGCGCATGGCGAAAACATACGCTGAGCTTCAGACCTGGAAGCGGCAGCTGGTGAAGGCGCAGGACCAGCTGAAGGGCTTCACGAGGGCAACTGCAGGTGAGGCACCTAATATTCTCTGCAGGCGCCTGCATGCACCCTGCTCTGCAGCTGCAGCCTCTGAATTTGGAACACCTCTCTAGCACGGTTCCGGTCTCATACGCGTCATGTGCGCATCGCAGAGCTGGCAGGAGTACTGGTGCGATGCGTTTCTGTGCGCTGTGGGCGGCGTCAAATGCTCATATCTCAAATGCTCATATCTCAAATGCACATGCACAACGGCCTAGCCCAAACCGAGTTCTGAAACATATAACTTCTTTTCGAATAGGATCTTACGCTGCACACGTTTCCTCGGGTGCGGCACCAGCACCCTGCGAACGCTGGGATGCAGCGTGTATGTCGCCTCCTGTCATTCGCCGCCTTCCAGTCAAGCAGTCAGGCGTTCTCACATGTGCAAACGCATGCATGTTATGCGAATATCAATAAACACAACTCTGTCATCCTGCGTCAGGTGTGGCAGCATTCCACGCTGGGCGCCAATGATGGGCACCTGCCCGAGGCAGCCGCCAAGCTGCCGGTGCCGGGCAGTTCCCCGCTGCCGCTGCCGAGCGTCGAGATCACCAAGGTGCTGCTCGTGCTCTCGACACAGACGTGTTATGGCGATGCTCAGAACGGCAGATGCTGCTTGTTGTGGCACGTCAGCTGCATGCGGCAGTTGCAACCTTGTCTACAACCATACTCTCGATCTCTTTGGTGGAAGGCTTTAGTCTTGCATACTGTCCAGCAGAAACATGCCTTGCAATCAGCACCCTTGCGTCTGTGCAGATGCTCAACACGAGGCTGCTGCAGGAGACGCATTCGCCCATAGACGCCTGGCACAAGCGCTACGGAGAGCTGAAGGCGAGACATCCATGTTTCCTGCCATCACAAATACCTTCCTTGCTTTCTCATGCTATTCTTGCACTGTGAGACAAGAAGCCAAGCTCCTTGAGTATGTGTGGTCCCCGTGCCATGACTCTTGAACTCTTCAGAAAGCTGCCGCAGGCCAAGATGACGCCGCTGGAGGGCAGCCGGAAGCACTACGAGGCGGCCTGTGTCGACCTCATCAAGGCGCAGGTGTGTTGCTACAACATCTCACCCGCTGCCCAGATGTTCTGTCCCTGACACGCCATCCTGCACGCTCCCAGCCTGCCTGCCTGTGGCTCCGCTATTGAACATCATCACCAGGTCATTGCATCACCACGCCCCGGGCACCGACTCAGTACGCCTTGCGACACAAGCAGCGTTCCCCAATACAGACCGGCTCTTGACATGCAACGTGTCTGTCGGCTCTTGACATGCAACGTGTCTGTCACACAGGCGTACCAGCAGAAGATCTCAGCAAAGAAGGGGCCCGCAGCGGGCAGCGCCATGGATGCGGGTATCCAGGAGAAGGAGGCGCAGCGACAGGGTGAGCCCACATTCCCTATAAAGATGATAACATGGTTTGCGTCGAGCTTTCGCTTCCAAACCCGCGGCCGCCTGCGCCATGCACGCGGGCATCCAGGAGAGAGGCGCAGCGGCAAGGTCAGTAATACACCTCACAATGGTCCCGAGACCTTCCGTTCCAAGCCTTCGTCCCCTACGATCGGCCCACTTCCTTTGCCCTCTACGAGCGGCTCACTCTTCTGCTCGTCCCTGAAGAGTCGGGACAAACGTGCGCCGCATAACGAACCATGCATATATATATATATATATATAAATATATCTCTTCGATACCGGACCCCCTCACAAATGCAGAGCGGTGGAATGCGTACCTCGAGGTGGAAGAGTCGACGCACCGCAGTGCGGCGCAGCTGGCGCAGGACGCGCGGCAGGCGATGCGCCACATCGCGGCCGCCACCAACGCGCTGTCCTCGGCGTTTGCGGCGCTGACGCTGCAGTACTCTGGCCAGCCCGGCGCGGCGCCGGTGAGTTTCAGGCTCGACAGTTCCAACACTTATGTATTTTCATGCGGCAGCGACGTATTTCGCTGTCCCCGGCGTTTGCGGCGCTGATGCTGCAGTACTCGAAGCAGCGCCGGTGAGATTCGGACTCGACACTTCCGACATTTGTGAGTTTTCATACGGCGGCAACCAATGCAGTGTCGTCAGCATTGTGCTGCGCCGTCGTCAGCATTGCTCGGGACAGCCCGGCTCGGCGCTGCTGAATTGCAGGCTTCTGGCCTTACGATACTTCATGTAGCTGTGCTGGTATTGTCGTATGAAACGGACGGCTCGACGCGGCGGCAATGAAGGCCTCAGACTTAGGGTGTTTCTGCCCATAGCATGGCTCTTCTGAATTCCAGTTGCGCTTACACCAGCGCCTGCACAATTTTGCTGACCGCAGCACAGCTCAGAACGGGTGCTGTGCGACGCCCACCCAATGTGCTGGCGCTGGGGCAGACATTGCTTGTCATCAGCCTCCAACGACATGATGATTTGCAGGGTGCACTTGAGCCCACCTCCCTAGAATGCGCGCGACATTGAGCCCTGCATTGCTGCAAAATGCATACTGTTTTGCGAGCGTGCAATTGGCATCTGCAGAGCGTTGGAACGCCGCCTCAGCGGCCACTGGCGCTGCCGCCGGTGCCGCTGCAGGGCCGCCCGTCGCCACAGCCGCGGCCGCCGCCCGGCGGCGGCAAGGCCGGCGGCTGGGTCGCCGCCGTGCCACCCGTCCTCGGCGACAACAACAGCGCCAACAGCTCCTTCTCCTCCAGCATCGGCGGCTCCTTCAGCGACCGGAAGGCCGGGCCCGGCAGCCCCGGCGGTAACCTAGCGTCGGCGTCGCCGCTGACGCCGTTCCCCGCGGCGCCGGCGGCAGCGGCAGACCTGCCGCTGCAGCAGCAGGCGGTGCGGCCGGCGGCGCGGCCAGCTGCAGCGCCCTACTCTCCACCCGCAATGGCGCAGCCGCCGCAGCAGTACGGCCAGCCGCAGCAGCCGCCGCAGCAGTATGGCCAGCCGCCGGCGCAGCTGTACGGGCAGTCGCAGCAGTTTGCGCAGCCGTCAGCGGCGCTGCCGCCGCGGGGCGGGCCCGGGCACGCGCGCACGGCGAGCACGCCGTCGGCGAAGGTTTCAGGCGGCCCCGCGGCCGCGGCCGGCTCCACTGCCACGATGGGCGCGATCGCACTGCCTCAGGTGAGCTTGGGGTTTTCTCAGACATCTTCAAGCACCATCCGACAAGCGCCATTCGACAAGCGCCATCCGACAATCACCGTCCTGGAAGGCTGCCAAGTGGTCTGCTGCTTTCCCTGGACACTATTGGTTCCATGTACACGCACAGTTGGTCAGTGGATGATGACCATGCCCCAAGGCTATATCAGCTACTCGGCGTGTCTTGTTCTGGGTGAAGAGCAGCCGTCTGCAAGTCTTTGCAGGGGGATTTGCCCGCCGGCGCGGGGATGGTGCGGGCGGATTCCGCGCCCTCGCCCGACGTGCCGAGTCCCGGCGGGGGAGCCTACGTCGCTTACGCAGGCGGGTACCTGCGCCCCGACAAGGTGGGTTTAGGTTAGGGTTTAGTTAAAAGTTAGGAACATGTTGCAGCCTACTCGTAGGCTGCCTACTCAAGCGGCCAGGTACGTTGCGAGATGTTGGGGTTTGGAGCCTGGGACACACTGCAATCGCTTTGGAAGCACAGCAGCCTGCACTTGACCCAGCCTGCCATTTCGCAAAACGCTGTCATGCACACTCCGCGAAGGCACGCATTTTCGACCTGTGAATCACTATTGTTTGCCAGATGCAGAGGCCAGATGCAGAGGCCAGATGCACAACCACCAGGGTCTCACCTATCAGGCTTTACTTCCTCCCGCAGCTGCCGGCAAAACTGCCCTCACGTGGCGGCAGCGGCGGCGGCGGCGGCGGCGGCGCGCTGCTGGGCCACGCCCGCAGCCCCAGCGGCGGCCCGCCGGCGGCGCCGCGCGGCGAACAGAACGGCAGCGGTCACGCCCGCACGGGGAGCGATTCGTCTCTTGTCGAAGATCCCGCGTCCCCAACCTCAGTGGTGCGCACATGTAGCACAAAGCATGGTGCTGACGCCTTTGCAACAACGGATCTGTCTCGTAGACGCTACTGTTCAACAGTTTTATCCAACTCGTGTTTGAATACCAGGATCTTGCTCAGGGTTTTGCTCGGGGTTTGGTAGGGATTTCATCCAGTGTTCTGCTATGCAGGCATCAAGCGTCGACACCGATGGCTCGCGCGAGCATGGGCAGCAGCCCTCGCGGCGGTACATGCCGGGCTACCTGCGCCCGGCCTCTGGCAACAAGTTTTGAGGCGGGACGCAGGCGACAGGCGGCGATGCTCTGCAAGCCAGTCGCCTGGCACCTGCTCCTGACACTTGGGGGTTGACAAAACGGTTACGAATGGTCAATGCTGTGGACAGCGGTGCATGCATGCGGCTCCCTCCTGGAGTCACGGCGGCCTGTGCACTGAGAGCGACGGATGCTGGTGCGGGCGCCTGGAGCCGGCGGGGGCGGTGCTCAACAGCGTCGAGGGTGTGCTGCGGCAGGGGCGCTGTCTGGAGGGGTCAGGGTTGAACCGGCTGACGCCATGTGCGGGGTGAAGTTGCTGAAGACCGGCCGCATCGTGCACCAATTTCAGACAGCAATCATGCGCTGCTGTGTCCACTTTCGCGTGTTCCCTTTCGTCTCGTGTGTTTCATTGGACTTGTACAGCGACAGCTGAACAACGAGAGCAGCTGAACGTTCTTTCGAATTTCCTGTTCTGATTTACCACGAGGCCTGTGCTTGCCCGCAGCGCTTACTACGGGCATCGTTCATTAAATAGCTCGTATACCTACGGGCTGCACGCGTCGCACAATTCAAGCAAAATACACTTTGACCTGCCGCCGCAGCGTCCGCAGCGTGTCCATGAGGGCCCTGCACACAAAACGTGGAATGATGTCACGAAACGCTCAAGTGCCATTTCATGACTTGCTGCCATTGGATGCTGCAAAATACATGCAGATTGTCTCTGATACTCGAGCCGAGCCAGGTGGTTGCATGCACCTGTCACGGACGTCTTTCCACCACAGCGTCGCCGGCGAGGGCGGCTCGGACACCTCCGCATTGAGCCCCGCCTGCGCGCAGATGCGGCTTGCATCCCTGCGCGTCAGCAGACAAGGCAGCATCAGCCATGCAACTGCTTGAGGGCGCCGCTAACGACCCGCAGTGTCTGCCGCAGCAGTCGCCGGCCAAAGGGGCCGCTCGACTCGCCGAGCCAGCTTCAAACGATCACACTTCTCAGCCATCGCGAGCGAGCTTTCATGCCGACGCCCTCAAAGCAAATTTGACGCACCTGGTGACGGCCTGCACCTCCGGCAGCGAGTAGGCGCGCAGGCAGGCCTCGATGGTGCGCTCCACTGTTGCGCCAAAAAACGCCTCCACCTGGACGATGAGAATCTGTGTGTGATGCATTTGTAGTTGACATTGTTTTGATATGAGAATCTCGGTGGTGCACCTCACTCTCACGCCAAAACCAGCGCCTCGACCTGGAAATAGCCGAACGAAGCTTGTTGACGTGAATGCAAATTTGCACTGTGTTGGCGTGAGACTCTCAGGGTGTGCGCCACCGTAGCGCCAAACAGTTTTCGACGAGAGACGGGGAAACTACTGTGTTTTGCTTCTGCATAGGTTCACATCAGATTCGTTCTGCCCCAGGCACTGGAACGCTTTTCGCTTAAGTAAATAGCTAACGCGATGTACTCAAAGTTGGAAAGCTCTGTCCTCGATACGCTTTTGCAGAGATGCTTCTTCAACTGATGACTCATTGTGACGAGGGGAATTTAACCCGTGCGCACCTGCCGCGGGATGGTGGGCATGGACTGCCGCGCGAGCGCCCACAGCTGCTGCAGCATGTCCAGATCCATGCTGCAGCCAAAATTCAAGCCAGCGTTCAGGGCCTCACAGTTCAGGTTGAACTCCGATCAAAGAGTTCACTCCATGCGCATTGCATGGCATGGGCCGCAGACGACAAGGTGACAGGCATTTTGCCGTGGCATCTGGGCAGGCGGCTCAGCTGTGCTACATGCTGCAGCAACAGACTTTCGCAGGACACAGTGCACGCCCGGACCCTGACCCGCACCTGGCCACAGGGTCCTTGTGGTCCATGCCCCGCCAGGCGTTCAGGTGGCGCACCAAGCACACAGAAATGCAAAGCTATGATCAGGAAAGTCACCTGGCGACGGTGTCATGGTCCATGCCCCGCCAGGCGTCCAAGTGGCGCGCCCAACACTGCAGCCGCGAAAACAGCCTGTGCACCTGCGCAGAGACGCAGCTGTCTCGTCAAGGCGGGACCAGAAGGCAACACAGACCCAGCGAATGCAGGATGCTGTGTTATGGGTACATGTGACATCAAGGTGGATGGCTGTTCCATTGCAGAGCGTCGAGGGGGGCTGCTATTCCTGGCAGACAATGCAGCGTCTGCTGTCAGCGTGGCAGTCGCAGCGTCGGCATGCTCTCACACATTTGGCGGCTGTACGACGCGTGCACTTGTCGAGGGGCACACTGTCAAAGAGGCGCAAAGTGTATTGTTGGGGCGCAGTGCATCGGCTGCTGCTGCGCCGCACCAGGGCGAGCGCGGCGTACAGGCGCGGCAGCTGCGCCGCCACGAAGCCCGGGTCCCCGCTCGCCACCGCCAGCTGTGGCCGAAAACGCCGATTTGCATTCCATTCGGCACATGTGCGCGTCAAGACAGACAGAAGGAAGGTTTTCCATTCCTTCCCTCAATGTGCTGCCATGCCGCAAGCGGGCGGCGCAGGTGCGTTGAACATCCGCCCAGACCCGGGATGAGAGAAAGGATGTCCAGATTGGTCTGACCTGAGCAGAGACGATCAGGTCGGCATGCACCATGGCCAGGCGTGTGGTGAACTCCTCGCCTGCGGCCATTCCGAGACTGTGCTTCTCTCATCCGTCCTGGCAGCGGGGAACACTGCTCAAACGGGCGCGCGTCGATCGCAAGTGCTAGGACGGTGTGCTACTTAAGTCAGCAAGCTCTGTGCAGATTGCAGCTGTGCAATGGCTGACGAAGAGAGCACAGGCCAGCAACATGGTGTGCCGTGTGCGCCTCTGCGGATGTTCCGCGGATGTTCCGCTGTGCTCTGGCAAGCGGCTGCTGTTACTGCATGCCAAGGGTCCTAGAAAAACACATTCCAGCGGCAAAGGTACGCACTGCATGTCGTGTCGTGGGGTCTGTCCTCTCGCGCCGGCCGCGTCGTGTTGAACTTGTGCAGCAGCGTCTCGAAGGCCGCCAGCTCCGTTGCCCTGCAGCCAGCACTCGTCTCATGTGTTCGATATCCGCGTCTCGCCTCTTACAAGAAGTTCTTGATGCTGACCTTGTGCGACAGCGTATCGGATGCCGCCAGCTCCGTTGCCCTGCAGATCGACACGGCACAGCGGGCAAGAAGCAGTGTAGAGGTCTGGACCACTCCGGCATCTTCTGGCGCAGGTGTGTCTTGTCACATCTGCTGATCCACGCTGCTGGCACGCCAGGCACGCCGCCCGGCTCCTGAGCGGAGATCCTCGCAGCAGGGCCGCCAATATTGTGTGACGTAAAGCCGCAGCAGAAAACCCACAATGTGTGCAGCTGGGCTTGCAGACAGCGTCCAGTCATGAGGTCAAAACACCCGCGCAATCACCTGCTCATGGCGGGCAGGCAGCGGGCGTCCTTCAGCAGGGCCTGCAGCGGGTGCCGCTCAATCACGCGCGCCGCATACAGCAGCACGTTGGAGATCTGCATGCCCCCAACACACAGGGTCACCGGTGTTGATCTGGATGTGGTGGCGTGTGGAGGGATGAGGGAGGTTTGGGTTGGGTTGGGTTATTTGGGGGGGGGGGGGGGGGGGGGGGATAGGTGCC
>JAABUL010001010.1_pt1 | contig 56663 bp, 46 predicted proteins | sample 5559151 | NCBI WGS metagenome assembly JAABUL01 (sample SAMN10711876, study PRJNA513368) | rock metagenome | isolation source: Antarctica rocks | place: Antarctica: Victoria Land, Pudding Butte sud
GTGAATTGGAACGCTCAATCTTCATGACACTGACCAGAAGATGGCGGATCCTCCGATTGGATTGGTAAACCGCTGCAGAATAGTGAGGATTGTGCAAGATATCGAAAGGATAGATAAGCTTGAAGCAACGGAATGTATTTTTTTGTTGATAAATGTCGGGTCGCTACGGCGGCCGGATTCAGTGATAGCGCAGGCGACCGTTGATGACTTCATGCCTGCTTTGCTCAAATGAACGTCAGTTGAGCATGCTTGACAGAGACAGCCACCTAACCACGGCATGACTACTAGGCAAAGGAGTAGCGAAGGCCGCCAGCTCAAAGCCAGCGAGTCAATGGAAGAAGTAGAGACTCCAATAACTGGCAGAGGCCACACCGACACTACTGCGATAAGGCGCGCACGAAATAGGCTGGCGGCGCGCAAGTCTCGGCAAAAGCGGGCTGAAAAGAATGAAGAATTGGTGGAGCAGGTTACACATTTGGAGGAGCAAGTGCAATACTGGCGGAGCGTTGCTCTGCAGCATGGACAAGAAAACGAGCTAGGGGATGAGCGCACGCCTGTTGCGGCCAATGCTCGGACTGAGAGTCCGGAGGAGGATTTAGAGGAGGAAGAGGAACGTTTGCGCAGAGAGCTGGAGCACTTGCATCGCAAAAATCGGGTTATGGATCTACGCCGACAGGTTGCAGATGCACGCCTGCTTTCAGAGAGCGCTGGAGAAGAACGTGCCAGTGGTAATAATCGTACCACGACAGAAGGAGGCTACCGCCAGTCAACAAGTTTACGTAGTTCAGAGGATCATGACCGGAAACCAGAGGTGGCGGCGAAACGCCGAAGAACTGAAGATCCTGCCTTGGCATCTATCACTCCTCAACGCTATCACGGTCAAACCTCTACCGAGTACATAGCCTTTACACAGTCTTGCGAACAGTTCTTTGAGAGTAGATCGGTCGAATATAGGCATGACGAGGAAAAGATTTGCTACGCCCTGGAACGTCTTCCTAATCATCTACAGGCAGCCTGGCGCCGAGAAACTGCAAGACATAGGAGTACCTGGAATAGCTTCAAGAACTTCTTACTTGACGATCTGGAACCAAGTTTTTCTAAAGTGTCGCCGAACTACTTTCGTGCACGTCAAGGCAAGGATCAGACGGTTGGCGACTTTGTTCTTTATCTATGCGGATTGGAGGGACAACTAGGACCATTTACTGACACACAGCGACGTGATCAGGTATTACACAGTCTACGGCCAGAGATCAGCGATGCTATTCGCGAAGAACCTGAGCTGCCGCCAACACTTTCAGAGCTCGTTGACCTCGCCATTGCAATAGAGAATAAAAATAAGCGTCAGCAACAGTTAGCTCCCCAGAACCATGTCAATGGCCGATCTGGAAACACGGCAAATCGCAGTGCCAACAAAGTTGGGCTGACGACTTCACCAAGTCACGATTCACGAAATTCAAAACAACGACCACATTTAACTTGATGACTATAGTCCAGAAGATTACCAAGCGGTCTGAAATATACTTGAAGGTCACATCTGCTCATAAATACTTCGGTCTATGGTTCTCGGATTCGACGGGACGGATCCACCCACTAGTGTGGCGACACTATTGCGGGCAAAGATCCTTTCTGCTTAATTTGAGAGCCTATCATCTCTCTCAACGCCAACCAGCATAACTCTATCAATGACCGGTTCCACCACAGCCCCCTAGTGCCAAAGTTTCTGTATGATCACGGAAGAGATCCAAAGCTTAATGTGGAGCGCAACTTTTGAAGTCTGAACATACATGAAGTATATAAGCACCGTTAATCAACGCGACGAGAACATAAGTCTGCGCCATCAGGTCCCCGTTCAATAATATCAGAGTGCTTTTCTATCAACCTTGCCACTAGGCGACTCTCAGTTGTTGTGACTTTGAGTTCAAGAGTCTCGAAAATATTGGAGACAACACAACAGACGGCCTCAACCCTTTCCTATGCACTGAGTACAACTCAGGCATTATAGGTGCTGGAACTGATCATACCCCACAAAGAGGAGCAGTATGGAGGATAACTCGGAAAACAATAAACTGCTACGGCAGTTGCATTCGATAGAGAACAAAATACTCCTACTTTTCAAGAAAGGCTCAAAGCCGACTCTGAAGAAAACAAGGGTGGAGGTTCCAGGGCTCTCACCGATTTCTTGGCCTGATACGAAAGATCTGGCTCTGACTCTAGACGCGAGAGAAAAAGGGCCAGAAACGAGCGGCTAGAAACAAAGACGCGCGCAGATGTAGGTCTGATTGTAGCAGGTCGATCTGGGGCGGATTGATGCATCTAAGGCACGAATGTCGAAGGGAGGGCCGGGAAGTTATTCGCTTGTCTCCTTGTCCAGCATCACCAGTTTCACATGAAGCCTGAGTTTACCCGTAGAGTAAGTACGGCTATCATCCCTTCTCCGGGCTCGTTTGACTAATAACCCAGCAGGCGGGTCAAAATTCGAAACAAATTCAATTCACTCCAATGACGCTTCCCGCTCATCTCGCGTCGTTAGCAATTCCTTTCTCCTCTAAAATGGGCGTTCTCTGTCATTGGAAGTGGCGTATACGAGTACAGTCCTCGAAAGCGAATGAGGTAATAGCCCGGTCACAATGTTTGTTCAACATTCCAGCACTCCCAGAATCGACTAGATAATGAATCTCATTTACACCACCAGGAGCGCTCGACCCACCCACTCTTGATAGACATCTCTATCAAGAACGGTTCGAGTTGGTACATAGTGATTGTACCAACGCCTTGTCTCTTCCCTGCTCCTATTTTTTACATGTTTTCTCTCTTTTCTAGCGCTGCTGCAGCTTCAACCTCAGCGGGTTTGCTTGAGTCTACTCAGCCTCTACTCTATTGTTCACTTCGGACTACTGTATCGCTGAGGTTTGCTAGGTTATCTGTCTTGGGCTTTGGTGTTAGCACTATTATCATCCTTGATACGTATCCGCGATATTGCCCCCTTCCTCCCTTTCCTTCTCCACGCCCCCATCGGAGCCTCATGCAGAATATCTCGAGTACCCTCTTCCTGACGTACGCCTATCACTTTCAATCCACTCACCGCCCTTATTCACCCTTCCGCTTCGTCTTCATTTCCCATTGAGCGTAGACAGGACTACCGTTGGTGTTAGTGTTGATTGTGTAAGATTCTTACAAAGTTGGTTTGAGACTGGGAGATTATGGAAATGTTGGGGTGAGTTTCAATCTTATGATAAATAGGATCTGGTCCCGTCCAGTCAAGACTGAGGGCTTGCATCTCGACATTTTCCGAATTTTCAAGGCTCACGCTCTCATCCTGTCTCTGCATTCGCTTAAGCGTTGTCCTGGCTTTGGCCACCCCATCATGCATGCAATTCTCATCTCGTGTCGTGATACCCTTATCCGCCGGTATCGGATAGCCAGTACACCAGCACCCACACAAGGAGCATTTTTATCTGGCTCTTTTTGTTAAACCCCTGGTCTGTCACGATGTAGTGACCTTCTACATAACAGAACTAAACCTAGCTCTATGCCTATCTTTCTAGGCAACCGTACGCACACTAGAATTTTCAATCTATAGATAAGGAATAGAACGTTCACGTTAGCTACTATGAAGGACATGACTATCGCCCACGTACGATCATGGAGGTTTCTTCTCGCTCTCCATAAGACATCAAGCCGCGCAGAAATTCTAAAGCCGTAGTTGAGGTTTGATGGGATTTGTTTGCGCAACTATATATATCTTGGGACAATAATACACCAGGGCTATTTTGAAAAGGATGCCGCAAACAATATGTATGGAACGCGGATCTCAAAATGTTTAAGAGAAACCATGACTACGCACGTCCGTCTGAGATCCACCCTATTTATTCCCGGGACTGCTACAAAATCAACCCTGTGCGATAATCCTGGGTTATCATTACACAGATTGGCAACGGTAAAAGGGCGTTAGGAATCCCCCATTTTCATTGATGTGTGTGTGTCCTCTCAGACCCAACTCTCTCTCTTCAGTGCATGGGTTTTGCAGCAAAAGGTAACTACTGAGTTATATATATATATAATAAACCTCATCTATTCAAAAAAATTAACATCTCAAAATCCCCCCCCCCCTCGGCCCTAACATATTCCCTTCCTCCCAAAAAATCCTCCAAAGTCTTTAGCAGCCAGAACAAAGTTCCATAGTGTGAATAGGGAGATTTCTTCTTAATGAGGGCAGAATGTGATGAAACGGCTTTAAAAGCGCGCCCCCCGTCTGTTTTAAAGTAGTTAAGTATACATAAGTACGTAGTTTTCTTAAACCCAAGTGATCAGAGACAATAAAAAAATCATCCGCAGGGGGGGGGCTTCATGAATTTACAAAGGGGGTAAACTGAGCTAATGGCGTTTTTTTTTTGTTTCTATGTACCGGTATGTAGATGTAGATTATAGGGAGGATTTCCAAAAAAAAGGGCGAAATTGCAATGAACGACTACCACCAAGTAGTTGAGGCGAGACGAGCAGAAAGGGTGGCTGCGGCTGGGGGTTTTTGGTTCGGGTCGGTGGGGGAATTTTCGATGGGTTTGGGGAGATGCAGTAGATCTGCGTATGCGTTCATGGTAGGTATTAGAAGATAGAATCCCCGGGGGCGTTGCAAACATATGTACAAGGAACATTGACGATTTTTTTTTACGTTGGAGAGAAGCGGCTATAAATCGTAGATACGGCAGTGCTAGAAAGGTACGTGTCGGAGATCTAAGTCCCTTCCGGCCGCCCCTTATAGATGTCCTCCCCCCTCGTCTCTTCAAAGATTGTAGCACCCGCGGGGGGCATTCCAACTACACACCCGAATAGCCGAGCGATTTCCCAAAGCCGACCATCCCACAGCGTGCGCACCTAGGCACAGCACACCCTCCTCAAAAGCTCCCCCTCGGGCAATAGGAATTCCACATCAGCCCTAACTCCCCACCCCTCCTCCCCCTCCCGCATCCTCCTGACCAACCTCTCCAAACTGCCTTCGCACTCGTGAACCAGCACCACCGCGCAGCTCTCGCACAGCCGTAGCCCGCACCCAACGCCTCCGAGCGCCTCCTCATCGCGGTCGTGCCCGTCCTGCTGCCGCTTGCAGCACCCAAACCCCGCGGGACTGGGACACACGCTGCACCACTCAAACGGCGCCTCCTCCGCTTTCCCGGGCATAAGGAACTCCATCCACCCCTCCGCATCCCCCGCATCCGCCCCCCCCTCTGACGGTTCGATTTCGTGCGCTCCGCACGCCGCAATCATGAGTCGTTCAAGCGTACAGGCAGAGCACATGCGGCTGGGCAGGTGACCTTGGGCGGTGTGGCCGCCGGAGAGCTCGATATAGCCAGTGCCGTCTTTGGGGTCGAGGACCTCGACGCGGAGGTCGCCGAGGCCGAGGAGGCCGTAGAGGGGGTCGGTACACCAGTGGCAGGGGATGTCTATGGAGCAGTCGGAGGGCGAGGAGGGGAGGTAGTTGAACGTTACGGGGTGGGCGAGGCGGGTGGTGATCACTTTGGTTATTGGGGGGGTTGTGGTGGTGGGTTGGCTTGCCGCAATTGGGGTTGCAGGCACGTTCGATGCTCTCTCCTGGAGCGGCTGCTCCTTTGTGCAAAGGGTGCCGTTCTCACGGCAGTGCTTGCATGGTGGATCGCGGTCCTTTCTTCCTCGAAAGGAGCACCACTTCTTCGCCTGTCTGCACTGCGTACAGCTGGCGATTGACTTCGGCGGCTTCACAACCAGCTTCGACCTCGAGAATGAATCTTGATCTAGTGAAGGCCCCGTCCTCGTCCTTCCAGTGACCGGACCGGCGACGCACTTGAGGCTTGAGTCGGAGCATTGCACGCATGGTAGGATATGATTAGCCCACTCTGCGCGATAGGAGCAGACGATTCGGCGGCTTTTGCAGCTCTCGCAAGCGCCTTTTCTGGTGGGCGGGAGGATAAGCTCGCATTCGATGTCGTCTTCTTTACAATTTATGCAGGGGTATGACGAGCCTTCTTGTAGTAGGGTACATGGGAGGCGGATGTCTAGACATGCTTTGCATCCTCTTGCTGCTGGGTGGCCGAGCGTCACATCCTCGAAGTTGAAGAGGCCGGTGGTGAGATGATTGACACGTTCCTCTGGTCGCTTGCGAAGTAGATGTTGTGCCGAAATCGAAGTGCGACCGGTATTGGAAGTGTCTCCGGAAGCTGACCAGAGAAAGTTGGAGTCACTACTATCCGTTTCCGATTGTTCCTGTGATCCGTGTGGCCAATTGTCTGAAGAGGTCCCAACAGCTTGTAGCACCGCTCGCGCATGTTCTGACCCTACTCGAAAGGTAACGAGACCGTTCTGCCCTGTATATCGACCCGACTGCCATGTATTTGTCTTTGGTTTCTTTAGTACTTGGCTGACGAAACTGTCCCCGGTTCGAAGTGGCCTGTCTCGTTTTCTTTTGTGGGGGAGAAGCGGTGGATTACGCTTGCTGTTGGGATCGAAGTCACCGCTCTCGTCTTGGTCTACCCAAGTACTAGGAACAAATCCATTGGTTTCGCGAGCATCAATGCGGAAATCGTACTTGGGTAATGGTAAACCCGTAAAACGAGGCACATCGGTACTAAGTTCGTCGTATCCCCACGCCGTGAAAGCTGAAGGGAGAGTTTCGAACTCGGAAAAAGTCGTATTCATCCTGCAAAGTAGAGAAGCGATTACCAAGGAAGCAAGGCTGAAGTGAAGGCCCAGCAACTATCAGTTCTCTACCGTGTTAGTGGGGTTTCTATGCCGAAGACGAAAGTGAAGCGACTATTCGGAGAAGACGCTGTAGTGGCGCGATGAGCTGGGAATGATAAGATCCGGCCAAATATCAACAAGGGCAAGGCACAATGAATGGGATGATGGGTGCGGCTATGTTTGCACATGCAAGGGAATGGGTCAGAGAAGAAGGGCCATAGGTGTAACTGTGAATATGAGTGAAGTAATATGGAAGTAGTGAGTTTGGAACGATTTTGCCTATGAAACCAATCGTAGTCGGGGATCCTGGTGTCATGCTGATGACTTGTGCTGGAGAACAAAAGTATGGAGTTTGGGGTTGCTGAGAAATTATCACGACAGCCAGGGTGTATGGGAAAGTTGGTGGGAGGCTCCCGAACGCTTTCCGTGAAGTTGTCCAACTTTTCGAGGGAAAGCTGAGCAAAGCATTATCAGCATGGATTTCTCTAGACTTTTCTGTCAACACCCACCATAGAATAGAAAATGGAGTTTGCCCAGTAATACATATGGAAGGGGAGGTATGCATGGAACTGATCACCGCTTTGTTATTGAGTGACCTGGACTCTCCGCATTCTGTCTATTTCCGTTATGTTGAAGTAACCAGCATTACAAGTAGTGTCACTGGTCAGTCTGTTAGCATTCCGTTGTTGAAAACCCTAGCACAAAGGATGACATATCAACGAGGTAGTCATTGTCGGATTATTTAGAACTGATAAATCATACCAGGGCTTCAGTTCTCCGGAGTCTGTATGCAAATTGCATTTCTTCATAAGCCATTACTAGGTTCCGTTCCTATTGAGGGAAATAGGACTGCTAGGTGAGAGGCGTGAAGCCAAGTGTCAATTGTAGAGGGATATCAACAGTAGCTATACAAAACAGCTGGTTGTTAGAGGAGAGGCGATAGACTGACGATTGAAGAGCACAAGCCAGGGCGCTCACATAGAAAAGGAGAATAATCGAGGTAGAGCTGAGATGAAGAAAGCATATCCATGACTCCCCTATGGCTCCACCGGGTTGCGTGAACTTGGCAAAGCTACGTGCTGCATAAAAACTGGAATTTTCGTATTATGGGAGGTTGTCCCACAAAACTCGAGGCCGCCTTTCAAAATCCATTACGCCAATAGCAATGCAGCAGCCAAGTTCCCTTACCCCTTCTATAGCCCATGCAGAACACCTACGTGACATGCGTCCAAATCGTTATTGTAAAAGTAGGGTTTACTGTCCCTACAACCAATTATGTACAGAGCCCATCATTGGTGCTTTGCGATGGTTCCTCTTTCTCTGAATGTGCTCACAGCGGGGATATTCGCTTTGAATCGTTGCTCCTCGGTACCATAAGCCTTGGGTGTAAGCTTAATTAGAGTGTGTAAAGGAACCTCCATCCATGGCGATTTCTCCTGCGGTACATTCATGTAGTAGGCATAGATGCATCTAAGCACAGCTTGGTGGGTGACTATAATAATGTTCTCGCTCCTTTCGAGTTCCATGATAATAGGCTCCAGGCGAATCACAACGTCTCGATAGCTCTCTCCGCCACGGTAACGGTAGTTGTACTTGTCATCATCCCGGGCTTTGAAGTCTTCTGGATATTGTTCTTGGATTTCTTGATAAGTAAGTCCATCGCATACACCAGAGTCAAGCTCATCGAGAGCTTTCCACTCGAGCTTGTCGTAGCCGTTAGGGGACGCCGCGAGGAAGCGGGCAGTTTGAATAGTACGTTTGAGCGTGGACGTCCATATAGTCAGTTGGCGATCATCGCCGACAGACTCCGCAACGAGTTCAGGGAGTTTCCGGGCATAGAGCTCACCGCGCTCAGAGATATTCGCATCACCTCCTATCTTCCCCTGAAGATTGAATTCTGACTCACCATGCTGCAGTATAAGTCAATACTTAGAACGGAAAGGCATCGTTTGCTGGCAGTACTTACTCGCGAAAGCCAGATCGAGCGCGGCTTGATGTGGAGGTTCATGAGGTAGTAGACCACGCGACTTTGCAAATAGTCCCTTATCTGGTTGACGATGACTTGTTTACCGACGTCGATGAGTTTTACGTACGTCATATCTTTTTCGTCTTCGTCGATTGTCTGGTATACCTTCTCGTAATTACGAATGCGGTTTCGAAAATCTTGAGCTGCAACTTCAGGGTCTTGTCCCGCATAATCAGGTGAAGATGTCTTGACCTCCAAGATGTTGCTCATGATCAAGTCCTCGTTGTCGCATTTTGACTCCACGTATAACGTCTGGATATTGTTCGCCTCACAGCGTTGGTGAACCCAGCGACGACGGGCCTTGGTCGAATTGGTGGCGTCCAGAATAGCTACCACTCCTTTCCCTTGTTCGAACCATTTGACCATGTCAATCACAGCAGCCTCGGCAGCAGCATGGCGAAGGCGTTCTCCTTCTGGATTGGAGGTATCGAAGAAGTCGGCCGTGGGTTGGGGGGTATCAGCGCGGCGATAGGAGCCCACATTGAAATTCTTAGCTGCTATCGAAAGCCAAGCAAGATAGCGGACAACTGCCTCACAGAAAAAGTGTTAAATCAAGTTCTTAAGGTTGGCTGCTCGAACAGGCATATATGTGACACACCTTTCTGAGCAATCAAGCTTTTGCCTCGAGCTGGCAGGCCGACCATAACGACGCAGATACGGGTGTCCTCGACCTGAACTCCTTCGCCATTAGTTTTCTTGTGGTAGGTAGACATCTTCGTAGGCAAATAGTTAACCCGCGCGTGGTAGGCATGTGGGATTGGCGCAGACGCTTGAATGGACAAAGAACGTGACTTTGAAAAGTAGACAAGCAAAGGACAGTATCCAACAGATTCCCGAGTTTCCAATGCCCAAGATATATAGTCCGGCAACTGTTTGACATCCGAGGCACAATGTATATGAACAACCTGGCTAATGGGGGTTTTAGCAGGTCCGGTAACAGGTTGTCGTTCTCCCAGCGTCGGACCGTCGCAGTAACTGTTCCAAGTGCATTTGCTGTTTGGATTACCTCGTCCCTGGAATGGTGAAGAAGAGAGAGTGAGTGAGTGGCAACAACGACGATCATGAACAGACAGCCGGACAATTAACATTAAAAGTAAATGAAGTTCATGACGATTTCCGCAACGGAATTTCTGACAGGGATTACAGCTCGCTTAAGGTACGACCCGCAATTCCCCGCTCACCCGGTTCTGGATATAATTCAATTTTCAACTTTCTTTTTCTGATGGGCAGAGCAGGAGGCCGTTCTCGTTCCCTTGAAAGGCTTGCAAACCAATGTCAGACCCATCAAGCCCAATCAAAGGGTTAATGCTCCTCGACACTACAATCCTACCGTTCGCATATCAAACCCAGAGAGGCAAGCCAATTATCCATGGGCCGGGGGTGGAGGTCGCGTGCTCTCTTGATGTTTCATGCCGGTTTCCGCCGTGCGCCCGTAAAGACCCGGTTCACGTGATGATAGCCCAGGGTTGCCGCTCGACAGAAAACGGAACAGCAGTAAGGGTAAGAGCAGAAGAGGAAACAATCGGAAGATGTTGGATTGCTGGAAGTATAAGGTAGGTATAGGACTTGGGAAACAAAACTAATTCTACTCACGTTGCTCATTGAAAAAACATGCGACGAGCCAACCATGGCTGACTGTGTTCGCGTCTTAATTTTGATCGAAGAATCTCAGCGTTGAAGATGTGGATTTTTGAGAGAAATGAGGCAGATAACACTTGATGGTGCTTGCGATTGGCCATGACATGCAACACAGTGTGGTTATCAAGTACTTCCTTCACCTTCTGCCCTTATCAGTTCGGGGTACGGAGTCCAAAAGCAAAGCAAGTACTTCCGTAGAGAGTACCTAGCCGAAGTTGCACAAGCCCTGATGCGGGCTCCCTTCGCAAATTCAAGAACGCGTAAAAATCTTTCAACTCGAAAACTGCTTGTACTTGATTGAACCCTCTATTTTCCATAAAGCATAGGACCCTTTTCGTTTCGAAGGTGGTTTCTTGGGACAATCTTTGAATATTCCTTCTAAGCGCCGACGCTTGACGATGGGTATAATAATCCATCGTCTCTCTTTCGTAGTGCGCCGGCCTTTTCTCCAGCATTTGATTTTGAGACTGCGTAAGTCATTGCACAAACCGGATATTCCGTTCTTTCTTTATACAGAACTACGATCTAAGTTAAATGTCTCATTCAATTGCATCGTTGGATATTATTCCTTAACCCCCGATGTGTGACTGACTAATTCTCAATATCCGAAATGCTATAGACGTGGAAGCTGGCTTCAAACATTCCTGGCCCTGGCCCGTCTGTCTACTCAGCCCCTTTTTCTACAGTAACTTCGTTCGACCTTACTTGATCAATATCTTGAGTGTTCCGGACGAGTCGTAGCTCACTGACTGCCAGGGCATATTGTGGTGTACAAGCTATTAACAACATATCTTGAAAGGTGGTATAGACACTTGGGCGACGTGCCTAGCTACTAGGGCCGAAGAAAAGCGAAGGCGGGAGTAGAGAGTGGAGGAGCCACTGGGCAGAATATCCTCTAACACGGCTGGCAGAAAAATTTCAGGTTTGAAAGGACGCCGAGTTTCCCAAACCCGGGAGCGGCCGTAAAGAATAACAGAGCGACGTGGTTGCTGTCATGGGGTAAAACGTAGTCTTTGAGGGCTGAGAGTCAGTATCCCCTACATAAGGTAGGCAGTTTTCTGAAACCAGCTTTGTCCGTTCGGAATGAAAATATGCACCTATACGCAGAGCATATTTTATACTTACTCGGTGCAAATAGAACATCCTTTATCCAAGGCAGATTAAAAGGTTGCTAGCCGTCCAAGTACAGCATAGAGTCCAAGCTGTTCAGTACAACTCTATCACGGCCTCTACAAGCCCCTACTATATCTAATAATTCGCCCAAATATATTCCACACTATAATTAACAAACACATGTCCCGATACTGGGACGGTCTTGATAACGGACCCAAATACAGAGTCCTTTTACTATCATCTGCTGCTCGCCGATTTTTCACAACCGCTAATATTCTCCTCGTACTCTGGTCTATTGTCGTTGTATTCTCAATACCTCTCCGGGTCCTTCGGTACTATGGGTTCCTTGGTACTCCCTACAAGCAACGCATGGTCGAATTGGAAGAACACCGGAACATACAGCTCTTGCTACAAGTCATGGAAAAGAAAACCTCCAAGCGACGGACAGTCTGGCGTTGCCCAGCGGGAATCCTGGGATAGACAAAACGTGGGAAGTTTTGGAGAAGTGGCTTGAAGAAGCAGTCATAGAGGACACATGGGCAGCTTTTGGAAAAGCGAGGATGGAAGAACAGTTATTCGAACGGACGATCTATGCCTAAGGTGTGTCAGAATGCGTCCTGGTTCATTGGCGAATTGCTGCCAAATTGTAAATGGAGGCATATGCAGTATTTTCAATGAAGGAAGAGGTGGTTTTGGATTTCTTCCTCGACTGAGAGTAGGAGAGAAATGAATCATTGCGCATCAAATTTCGCAGATAGAATCCTCATGTGAACAAAGTCATAATAAATACAGTGCACAGTTTAGGTTGAAGGTTGAAGGTTGAGATCGGACCTTAAAGGGGCTTGATGCGGATATGACACAATTGTGGAGATGACTACGCCAGTTCAATGAAACGCCGTAACGCGTGACAGTTCTAACTCAATGTTTCAGTAAACATTTATACAAACACTGCAGTACCAACTCAAAACCAACGGGTGTACTTCACAGATACTTCACCGATGCCATGATTTCCCACGATGATGGGCGAGCTCTCGGATTTCCAGATTGGCCAAACGGTAGAGCTCCCAGATGGCCGTACTGCAACCATTCGATATGTTGGTAGCGCCCACTTTGCCGGGGGAGACTGGGTTGGGGTGGAGTTGGATGATGCTTCAGGCAAGAATGATGGTGCTGTACAGGGTGAGCGGTACTTTGACTGCGAACCTGGCCATGGCATGTTCGTACGTCCGGGGGTCACGAAGATCATTGATCAGTCGACACCCAAAGCCAGTACAGGACATACGGAAGGGAGGGCAAACGGTATGGCTATAAAGAGTAGACCACAAAGCATGGTGCCTGGGGGGTTGAGAAGGCAGAGTGTCTTAGATCCAGCAGTAAGTAAAAGGCAGAGTATCAATGCTGGTAGTCCTACGCCTGGAGCAAAGGCAGGGTTACCTTCGAGACTTATGGGGGTATGTTACAGACAGTTGGAACAAGAAGGATGTATGGCTCATCTTTGAAAGTCTCCTAGTAAATCTCCTACTAAACAGCTTGGTTCGACCACCTCTTCGAGAAGTTCTACACCACGCACTACGGCAGCTCTACCTACAAACATAACATCTACGACTGCTACAAGAGCCCATCATGCATCGATGGGTCCTCCCACCTTCTCTTCGAATCCTAGGACCTCACGTCAGTCCATCGCAGGCACAATGAATGGTTTAGCTAAGGCGCCCAGCGAGACATCTTCTAACTCGTCGAAACCGCCAACCCATCGCATGTCGATTAGGCCGAGTACAATGAAAGATATAAGGTCCGACAGCGGCAAGAGCCAGGCAACTGCAGGGAGTGGTCATGATTCGCCCTCGGGTATCCTGAGCCCGGAAATTTTGTCACCTCCAGTCATGGATGGACAGGATGATGGATCCAGAAATCCCCTCAGCTCATCTCTATCTCTCCAATCTTCAAGCAGTGACGCGCCCACATCAGCAAAACCTGCATCTTCACGTGGCAGATCTCCCCCTCCGAAGATTCAGCGTGCCACAGCCGTTGGCGCCACACATAGAGAAGTAGAAGATCTGAAGACGAAACTAAGGGTAATGGAGAAAAAGCGGGTTGAGGATAGGGAGAAGCTGAAAACACTTGAGAGATTGCAATCGGAGCGAGACAAGTTTGAAGGAATAATCCAGAAGCTCCAATCCAAATATCAACCGCAGCAGCAAGAGTTGACAGATCTGAAGAAACAATTGGCAGAAGAGGAAACCAAGGTACAAGCCATAGAGGCGCAGCAGGCAGAGAATGACACCATGGGCGAAATGGCGACATTGGACAAAGAGATGGCGGAAGAAACAGCAGAGTCGTTGAAGACTGAGTTGGATGCACTCAGGCAGAAGAACGAAGAGATGGAGCTTGAAATAGAAATCCTGCGGGAAGAGAACCAGGAGCTAGGAACGGAGATGAGCCCCGAGGAAAAGGCTAGTCAGGGTTGGCTGCAGATGGAGAGGAGTAACGAACGATTGCGGGAAGCTCTGATGCGCCTTCGAGATATCACGCAACAACAAGAGTCGGACTTGAAACAGCAGGTACAGGAGCTTGAGAAGGATGTTCAAGACCTAGGAAACGTCAAAGAAGAGTATCTCCAAACGAAGGAGAGACTGGCCCACTCAGATGCCGCGGTTGAAGACCTCAGGCAACAGCTGGATACTGCTCTTGGTGCTGAGGAGATGATCGAGGAGCTAGCCGATAAGAACATGGCACTCAATGAACAAGTCGACAATCTAAGAGCGGCTATTGAAGACCTAGAAAGCTTGAAGGAATTGAATGACGAGCTTGATCTCAACCATACCGAGACTGAGAAGCAGCTGCAGGACGAAATCAACTACAACGAATCGGTAATGTTGGAAAATGCGAGGAAAGCTGCCCTCCAGGACGAAACCATCCAGGATCTCGAGTACACGGTTGCTCGTTTTCGCGACCTGGTAACCAACATGCAGAGCGATCTCGAAGATATGAGAGCCTCACAACAGATAACAGAGACGGAAGCCAGCGATCTGACTAATCGTTCAAGAGCTATGATGGACCTAAATTTGCGCCTGCAGGTTTCTGCATCCAAGGCACAAGTCAAGGCCATAGATCTAGAGCTGAGGAAAATGGAAGCTCAAGAGATTGCCGAGCATCTAGCCATTATACAGCTCTTTCTCCCTGAACAGTTTAAGATTGAGAGAGATTCAATACGTGCTTTGCTTCGATTTAAGCGGATTGGTTTCAAGGCTAATTTAATGCATGGTTATATCAAAGAACGCCTGAATAGTCAAGCATCACCAGGGCACGAGGATGGTATCCTTGCTTGCTGTGATCTTCTGGACAAGTTGAGCTGGATCTCAAGTATATGCGATCGATTCACCAACTCTATTCACTGCTGTACTCTGGAAGCATTCCTCAAGCTGGAGGGCGCGCTGTACGACCTCGAGCCAGTCGAGCGTGCATTCAACGGATGGATTGAAGCCTTGAAGAGCGACGAGCTAAAAGAAGGGCAGTGTGTTGAAGATCTTCAGCGGACTATTGCTTTGATGACGCACCTTGCAGAAGTTCATATTTCTGATGGTCTTGAACGATATGCCGATGATATCCACATGCGCGCCTTGATGATGCAAAGTCACCTCGAAAGTGCTGCTTTCGCTTTATCTTACGTCAAGTCAATATCCCAAGCCAAAATTCTCCCTCACAATTGCGACGAGACTAAAGAAGATGAAGAATCTCAGGGATTTCTCCAGAAGGTCGATTCTCTGATCTCACAGACTCGCAGCGCAAAGGTTGTTACGAGCAAAGCAATCCGCGAGCTTGAGGAGCTGAAGTCGAGATCTTTGACTCTTGATCCTTCAACGCTGCCTAATATTCAGCAGTCGCAAGACTTGGCCTCTGATTTTGCGCTAGCAACACGCACTGCTGGGGATACTGTATCCAAGCTCCTGAGCGAAGAAGACCGAAACATCCCTTTTACATACCGCGAGATAGCACGTGCGATGACGTCTTCGGATACCCTACCTTTCTCAACGTTATCTACCAAGCTCCACACGACCGTCACACATCTGCAGAACTTCTACAGCCTAACAAGTAGCCTCACGCAGACAGTTGAATTCTCCTCCCCATTGCCTCCACCGCCCTGGCAAATTCTAGCCCAAACCCTCCGCGCCGCATCCACTACGTCAGCCTCGCATGAAACAGAGATGCTGCGCTTGAGAGATGAAGTTGTAGAAAGGAACACTGCCCTTGCGATGAAAGACAAGATGGTCGAAGAGATGGGCGTCAAGGTCGAAGTCTTAGAAAAACGCGTCGGCGAATCTAGTGGCCGAAGAGAAAAGGTTAGAGAACTAGAGACGATCGCAGGAAACGCTAGATTAAAGGAGAAAGAGCTTGTTGCGAAACTCACACGCGCCGAGAACGACCTCCACGAGCTTGAAGTCGAGCGGGAGTCTTGGAAAGATTTACCCCAGCTCACTCATTCTGCCCAGCCCAATGGTCAAGTGCCATCACCCACCACAAGAGATTTTACTTCCAAATCAGCCCTCGTCGAAATCGCCACGCTTAAATCCGAAATCTCCTCCCTTCAATCCTCCATTCGCTTCCTTCGGTCCCAATCTCACACCCGCCAGCTTTCCACGTCACTCGCCTTCTTGTCTGAACCCATCACGGCCCCCCAACCCAGCAGCCCTACGCTTCTACAGCAAGAAGCACATGATGTGGTGAAGGAGATGCTAGGAATTGTTACGAGCGAGGCGAACACGGTGGTGGAATTGCGAGAGAGAAAGAGAGAAGAGAGGTTGGCCTGGAGGCCAGTGAGGGAGATGAGTAGTTGGAATACGGGAAGGATGAGAGAGGAGTGGGAGGGATGGCGGGAGTGGATGGACAGTGTGGGGAAGAAAAGGGTGAGGGAGGAGGGGAGGAGGAAAGTCATCCGGAGTGGCGGGGACGCAAAAGGGGACGGGTTGGCGAGCTTGCAGGTGCGATTGCCGGGGATTAGAAGGGGAAAGATGGGCGAGGGGAGAGAGTTGAAGATCGTGAGACCTGGAGAGTGGGACGATGTACGAGAAGAGCTCGGGATTGCTTGACAGCTTCGTCTTGTCCGTTACTACGTAATTAGATACCCCATGGCTTAGGTAGGCTTCGGAAGGCTAGGCTTCGAGTAAGCATTTTAAACTCCTTTTGCAGTTCAAGGTCTCATCCAATAACGATCGGTTCTTAAGAGGATCAGAATCGAATTAGATCGACGACGACAACAGTGAGTACAACCGTCGATGATAGCGAAGATGACCGCACGTAGATATATCTGAAACATGTCCTCCGTATCTAAACTGGTCCCCATTGGATGTCCCAATCCCAATGCAAGGAGCACACACCTCGTGAACAACATCAACAGCTATTCAGCCCATTCTCAACATCGACGTTGACTTAGGGCCAGGCTAGTGCAACGGCGTGACCGGCCACTCTTCTCCGGCAAACCCCGGCAGCGACAGGAATAGAAACGGGCCAGGATTCTGCCAAGGCAAAGGAATGACGACGACGACGACAACTTCATATAAACAACGACGCTTGCCAGCAAAGTGGCAATATACCTGATGGCACCTGATGCGATGGACATGCTGATGGTTTCCTGTTCCAGTCTGGTTGGGTACGAATCATGATGGGTCACCGTGGTCGCAAAACCCAGGGCAAGATGATCAGTGACAAGGTGCGATGTCTGCGACTGTGCGACAAGCAAGAAAACATGGCAAACAACAAGAAGAAACCTTGAAATGTTCCATGTTGCTTGCTTGGTATTTATTATTTGATTCGTCGCGTCTGATTTGCTGTGAATCAATCACTTGCTAATCCGCGCTGCTTTCCAGTGTGCGTATTTCCCGCCACTACTTCTTGCGGTGTAAACAAAAGGCTGGTCGTTTCCAGCCACACATCGTCAACGTTGCACATATTTGACCCCAACTCGCCCTTTTGTACCTTTCTTCTTGCATTCCTCTCATACTCTACAATCTCAGCTCATTCTCTGCAATTACCACAATCGCTACCGAGTAATTATCACTCACTTTGCGCAATGTTTACCTCGCCTCGCTTCGCCGTCCTAGCGGCTCTCCCAGCCCTAATCCACGCCCAGAGCCTCACCTTCTACGAAATCACCATGAACGGTCAAGTCACTGCCGTCCAAGTCCCCGCGCCCCAGATTTCTACCGTCACGGTCTATACAACCGAAGCTTCTGCGACTGTAACCATGAGCCCGGCCCCCAGCGTTGAGACAACCACTCTCGTCCTAGCGGGCCCTGGATCTCAAGTCACCTCCATAGCCGGCAGTATCCCGAGCTCAATTCAACAGCCCGCACCATCAGGACCCGTCTTGCCGATTGCGATTAGTGGATATACGACGTCTATCATTATCCCGGAGAGCGCGTCAGTATCAACGGGTTCGGTTACTTTGTCCCCGGTGATTGTTCCCTTTGCAACGCCCTCTGCATCGGTCGATACGTCCATCATGGCCACTCCTTCGTCTACCGCATCCGCATCGGTCGACACAGCAATCGTTGGCGCCTCTTCGGCTTCCGTCGCGTCTGCCATTTCCTCAACAGCCAGTTCACTCTCTTCCGTCGCCGCTTCCATTGCTTCGGTTTCCACCGAGCCAGCTTCAACGCTTTCAACCTACGTACCTGTTCCTGTACCCAATGGCCTTTCTACTACCTCCACCACGGTAGGCGCGCCAAGTACTACTGTCTCTACCACCGCCGCCGCAGAAAGCACTACCACCACCGCAGCTGCTGAAAGTACTACCACTACCGCAGCTGTCCCCAGCACAACCACAACCGAAACAAGCGCTCTGCCAACCACAACCGGCGCCCCCATAATTCTCCCCTCTGGCACCACCAACACAATCTCCCCCTCCACAACAACCACAGACACCGTTGCAACCACAAGTCAAGCCAGCACCACAACCACCGACACCGCCGTTACCCCAATCGCCACCATTCCCGCATCCGCAAACACGACTCTGCCCACAGCCATTACCACAGACACATCCTCGCTTACCCTCGTCAACAGCACTACACTGGCCACTTCCACAACAGCAAATTCTACTAGCACGACCGTGTCCACGACCGCGAGCACCAGCAGTGCCAGCGGGCCATCGAGCAGTTCGAGTGGTCCGGCGCAAACGAGTAGTACTGCTGCGCCGAAATCTGGAGCGGCGCTTGGACGGCATCTCAGCACCGCGCTCATGGGCGCTATTCTAGGCGCGATGGCATTGGTTGTTCTGTAAAGTGCAAGCCTTGAGGAGACGAGAGGGCGTTCTTCCGGTGGAGTTTTCTTTCCTGTACATTTTCGGACACGTTCGCTATGTTTACGATTCCCCACGGCGGTTATGGATTTTCACGAGCGCGGGCGTTTGGTGTGTTGGGGATGTGGACGGTGCAGACCGTGAACTGAGAGCCTTAGGGAAAAGGGGGTGGTTGAGCGGATGTGCATACGAAGATTCAAGGAAGGGGGGGCTTTTAAGGCCAGATAAGGCTCTTGTAATTACTTACCTCGAGATAATCAGTCTAGCAAAAAGATAATACGGTCTGTATCCATACAATCCATGGATTACTAAATCCTGCAGTTCCAACCCCCCCACGTTCCCACACCCCCCACCCCTTCCCCACCGCCAGATAAATCCCAACCTCCTACCCCCTAACCCCATCCTCCTCCTTCCACCTCCACCCCAACCTCAAACTCAAAACCAAGCCATCTACCCCTTCAAAATACTTTCAAGTCCAACCCCAAGGAAATTGAAAAGTGAAGGCTAAGAAATGAGAAGAAGCGAGAGAAAAAAATTATATATACATGACGCGAGGGGATTGTTTGAACGACAACAAAGATAATAAAAAAGTGTGATAGTTTTTACGATCACTGGATTCTGGAAAAGGCCCGTCTCCTAGCGACCAGGAGTTCGTCTGCAACGGAGCAAAAATCGGCTTCCATTTATCTTGATCTCGGTTTGCTGGTCTCGGACCTTTGGGAGACGAAAGTCCGACAATGAGGTTTTGTGGGAGCGTTACTTTTAGAAAAATGTGGGGCGTACGGGAATGGGAGGAGGGTTCTTCGGTGAGAGGGAATTTTGGCAAGGGGGGGGTGTTTGGGGTGTTGCGGTGTTGCGGTATGCTGTTGTTGTTGTTGTTGGTCCACATCGCCAGGGGGGGATTAGAAATCACTGTTGCGCTCACCGGGCTGCAACTTGACTCCCACTTCTTATATGCCACATAGACTACTAGCATTGCGGCATATCACAAACATCGATCAAGCTGGTCAAACTTCGTATAAAAGATTCTGCCTGCACAAGAAAGCAGGATTGAAATTATATGGCGAGGACGGTCTACTTGACCGTATGGAGAGAAGCACCATCTAGCTTTCATTCTTTACGAACAGACGTCCATCCTAGTTCTTGTATGCAACCTGGCCCATTAGCAGTATGGCCCTAAACAACATCAGCAGAGTTCGATCAAGATAGGCGCACTTAAAATTACAAGACGTGGTCTAGGCAAAAAAGCTATCTCGCATCAGAATTATCGTGGCAATCTTTGCTCTCGGGACGGAATAGTACAATCTGGCTCGTTGTATTCTCATCAAGAACTTGACTATCCCGTCTGTAGCTTTGCGGCCAAACCACTTTCCAGGTTTCTCTCTCGCTGTGCAAAACAAAGTCACTCAACTCCAAATATTACACGGTTTCAGTCCCTAGTATGCAGTCTAGACCTTTTAGCAGTACCCTTCTTTATAGCGTTACACAAGCCGACCAAGCCGAGCTGTCTCTAGCTGGGAAATACGGTATCACGAGGATCGGCCAAGCCAGGCGGTTTGGACCTCTTTTTGAGGGGGGAAATAAGATGTGAGATATGAGGGGATGATAATCTAGCTGACGACTTTGGAATAGCAAAACCAGGTTTTTAGTCCCGCGTATCAAACTTCAGTACTCACCTTGAGTACGCAATCAAACTACTTCAAGCGTTTGTTTCCCACCTTTTCATGAGCCCATCCTCACCGGAAATGTTTTACTTCAAGAAAGGGAAACGATCCGAAAGAAAGCACAGTCTGATATCTCAGCCCATGGACATGGCAATCGGAGAGTCGATCCCCACTTCTAATATGAAAATCTAGCCCAAATGGCGTATTATCTCACACCACACCATCAAGATCAACCAAGCACGCCCTATCACCCCCTACAATCACAGTGCTACCGAAACCCACCCATCCATCCATCCTATCCCCAGCAAAAAAATCCACTCACCATCAACCCATCTAGCAAATCCGTCGCGAAAGGCTCTACTTTCAGGATTAGAAACACCTGTGTAGGTAATCTGCGCCATGAGTTACAAGAACAACCTACCTAAGCTATTCAGCTGCATTGACCTTTCGCTAAGACCTGCTTGGACATCATGGTAATGGTATGTACTGAACAGTATGTAAACACTTCGTCAATGTGACATAGCAGCCTATTCAGGTACCCCGTTCCAGTCACGTTCGAGCTCTTCAAGGCAATGGCAAAGTGCCTTTGGCGGTATATGGGGTGAGAATTACGTCCGCATTGGCACCTCGCTTAACACTTAGCAGACCAAGGGCTTCTGCTTTGATCCGTATTCGTCCCTCGCTATCAAACGCCAAGCTCCGTATTCCATCAACCCACACACATACCATTTTGATCTGTTGATCTCGGAACGTCCTGCAAGCAAAATTCACAGGCCACTCCTCACCACATCATACATTCAGGGAGACCTTGTCTGGTTATAAAGACACGCAAATTGAAATATCGGCAATCGAAGGGGTCCGTCCATGAATTTGACAAACGTAGAGACAGCCCAAGCCCAACGTTTCTAAGAGAACCTCGTCACCGGCTTGAGCAACAGCCAGAGGAACCATTCGGACTTAGGACCTTCGTGGGTGACCGCTACTTCTATGCAGAAGGCCCCCACCCTCACCCGCCACCGCCACCAGTTGCTAAAGCCTCTACACTGGCTAATTCAACATCTGGCATCAAAAAGATCCGCTTGAAGGCACTATTTGGGATCAAAAACGGTCCGAACAGCTGAACAAGGCCAGTCGGGCTCGACGATTGACCCATTGGTTGAAGAAAAGAATATAAAGGACTATAACATACTAGATAATAACGATGATGATGGGGCTTTTATCTGCAGAGGTTGATTCAAAGGGTCTTTCTTTGTCTTGTTGCAGAGAACGGGGTTCTTGTTCATATGGGTATGACATCCTAATGTTACCATTGTTTTACCCTCTTGAAGTGCGCTCAGTGCGACGACCTTACCACTGACCAATGATCCAACTAGATTCCACCCAAGAAACACTATTCCTCCTTTCGAGAACGAACAACATTCCAAAGCTTTAGGGCTTTTCCCGCTTATATCCGCTTACCAATGATCGACAATTTTCCGTGTCACATGACCCAGAAGTTGATTTATAATGCCACCAATCATGCCCTGGGGACACTCGGGCGTCCATCGGTGCAATCTCTAGGCGTCTTCAGTTGGAACATGCTGACGACGAGGCCAATTGCAAGTGGCTTGTCTCCATTACAAAGCAACAGAATCAACTTGGCTGAGGACAAGATCCACAAAGGTATATAAAGCGGTTTGTAAGGTACTCAAAATTCGCATTCAGAGTTCTCATTTCCTACGCTTGGTCGGTGTTCTCGAATCCTTTTTTCCCTCAATATCACTGGCTCGTCATGACCTACCTCAACCGCATGTGCATGCTAGCCCTCTGGCTTATCCATCATGGCTCCTTTTTCGCTTCCGCCGGCACAATTCCTGGGCTAGAGAGTCGCGATATCAATTCCACAGCGACCGTTCTTGGCCAAAATGTGCAGGCTGGTATCAGTGAGACGCTTGCCCATAATGTTGCGATCGCTCTCGAATTCGAGAAGGCCAAGTGGGCCAATGGCTCCGTAGATGATGACGAATTCTACTCGGTTCCACGAAACGCCAGCCTCGCGCCGGTTGGCGCCTTGCTCAAAGTACAAGTGGACTCCAACACTTCAGCTTATACCCTTCCGCCAAATACGGCACTCTCGAGGATCATGTATCAGACCGAAACCTTGAACGGCTCAAAAATACCCGCTTCTGCATATGTTCTCTGGCCTTACTCGCCTCGAACGCAGCCCGATGGCTATCCTGTTATCGGCTGGGCTCATGGTACCAGTGGTGGCTTCGGAAACTGTGCCCCATCTCATGTCAAGGATCTGTGGTACCAATCCGAAGCACCTTACACATTGGCATTACAGGGGTACGTGGTGGTCGCGCCGGATTATGCAGGTTTGGGAGTCAACAAGGACGCGGAAGGAAAGCCGATCTTGCATCCATACCTGGCGTTCCAAGCTCATGCAAATGACTTGTTCAATGCCGTGCACGCGGCGCAAACAGCGTTTCGGGACCTCTCAAAGCACTTTGTCCTGATGGGTCATTCGCAAGGTGGAGGAGTCGCTTGGGGCGCTGCACAAAGACAGGCGCTCCGGCCTGTAGATGGCTATCTCGGAACTGTAGCCATGTCACCTATTACTCGGGTTATCGATCAGGTGGAAATTATCGGCGCTGTTGATAATGAAGCAATAGTATTGCTGGCAAATGGAATACCAAGCATCTTTCCTAAGTTCAGGATCAGCGATATTCTGACTCCAGCCGGAGTCAAACGTCTTAATTTACTGTCCGAGGTACAAGGCTGCAACTCCCCTACCTTCGAGCTCTTCTCAGAACCTGGTCTGTTCCAACCAGATTGGCCTAAGAATCACTACGTGCAGGCATTCCAAAGTCTAACAGCTAATGGGGACCATCCGATTGCCGGTCCAATGCTCGTGATACAGGGAGAAGACGACAACCTGGTTCCCGTACAGTTGACCACAGAAGCGGTGGATAAGGTTTGCAAAGACTTCCCCGAATCCCAGCTGGAATACGTTACCCTCGCAAATGCTACCCACGTGCCTGCTGTGTATGCCTCGCAGCGGCAATGGCTGGCTTGGATTAAGGACCGGTTCGCGAATAAGGTGGCGGCACAAGGCTGTGGTAGGTCACGATTGGCGAGTCCCAGACCCTACCAGTTCTATCAGAAAGAGGAGAATTGGTACATCAAGGCCGCTACTCAGGTATATGAGATTGAGTAGACGCGCGTCACTGTGATAGACTAAATTCTGTATCTGACTGTCATGAGAAGTTGTACTATAAAAAGCTTTGCTCTGATATTGTATTGGTCTCGAGTGCCTTGAGATCGAAAACCTGCCCTGAAGGTAATGTTGTTGATGGCTACTGGCAGAAGTTCCTGCACCGACCACTCCTAGCCAACGTCTCACCCTGGATAGATTTCGTTCTTTTTCAAGCTTCATTTCAAAGACAATATCTTCAATACAATAGACCTATCGATCGTAGATATGACTATGAAAGATGTGTGCTTTTCTCAAACGTTGAAATTTCGGGTTGAACAAAAGCTGGGTATGTGATAGACAGCCTGAAGTTGTCAGTAAAGTGGTTACCTACAGATGCGACGATAAAGCGAGCTCTGTAACAGCATACTATGTCATTCAGCCCCAAAACAACTTGTAGTCTTCCAATATTTCGGAAATCAGGTTGATGATGTGCCCAAGAGTATCAACATGGAACTATCGTAATTGTTTCCCCCTCATTCTCGATTGCAAGCCTTACCGAATTGCTGACTGAATACCATATATCACTCCAATCCGATAGTAGGAACGAGTTTTAGCAGCCTATGAGCTTTTAAGATTTTCCAACCCTTGGTACGAGCTGGATAGCAGCAGGAATCAACAGGCTTCATTCATTCACAGTTCATCCGCTGCTGCCTCGCCCCGCACCGATGCCCTCACCCCTTTCAAGTCCAGCTTGGGATAAGCAACTTGATAACCGTGCTGGAACTCTACATCCGAGATATTCGGTTCGAAAAGCCCCATATCGTAACGTGCCACAGCGGCAATAGCCAGGAACAACTCCGCATGTGCTAGATTGACCCGAATACAGTTCCTTCACCTTTGTTGAATGTCGTCAGATATTTGCGTCTTTCTGTGCCTTCCTGTCCTAGCCACTGATCATGAATGGATCCCCGAGGCTTCGGATATATTGTTTCATGCGTGTGAATGCAAAGTGTGGTCATACTGATAGGCGTACCGGGTGGTATACTATAACTCTTATATTGGAGAGCTTCGTCCGGTGCATTACGGCATACTCTTGCCGTAACACCAAATGACAGGAGGTTAACCCTCGGCTATTACACCACTGAAGTACGGAAGCTACTCGAGTTAAATAAGAAACACTAGCTATGCTTCCCTGTGATGGTTTCTTCATCTGAAGTCCATTCTGTAATATTTTCGATAGACCACTTGTCCGCAATGCTGTCAGCGACATAGTTTACAGACCGAATTACATTCACGGGAGAATACTTTGTATTGTATTTGAGAGAAACTTGCTTGGTGAATGATAAGGCTGGTAAGCGCGCGCTTGTAATCCTTATCTGATCATATTGCTGGCCCCAAACTCCTAGGCTCCTAACAAATATCATCCAGGAGTACCAGTGTACGCCGAACTGTAAACAATGGCCTCAAAAGCGTTAACTTTGTCTGTGCGGCCAAGAGGTGTGCTCCTTTACTCTTCTCTGCAATACCAGTGCTGATGATAAAGTAGGCAGCCCGGTCAAGAAGCTCCCAGAGGAAGTTTCCGTGCCATCCAGTGGCCCTGCGTCTGATCTCTACAAACAAATTGCACTCAAATCGAATACTTCTATTCACCGTCTGAGGGTCACTAAAGGCAGTGATGGCGCCCTCATCCCGAACAGCAAAGACCTTTCTGTCTCCTCTACCGGTCTTCGCGACCAAAGCACAATTTACGTCAAAGATCTTGGTACGCTTGATGAAAATCTGGAGAGAAATCCGGTAACACCACTCGGCTTGGGCTAAAGTTCTCTTCAGGTCCGCAACTGGCCTGGCGCACCGTCTTCATCCTTGAATACCTTGGCCCTCTCCTTATCCACCCCCTCGCTTACGTCTCCCTTACCTCTTCCCCGTCCTACTTACAAACCCTCTCCCTCGCCCTTTTGACGATTCACTTCTTTAAACGCGAGCTCGAAACCGTCTTCGTCCACCGCTTTTCTGCAGCAACCATGCCCGCGTCCAATCTCTTCAAAAACAGCGCCCATTACTGGATTCTAGCCGGCGCAAACATCGCCTTCTTTACGTATCGGCCTTCTTCTCCCGCGGCCGGTGAGTCGAATCCCTACATAACCTACCCTGGTTTGGCTCTGTTTACCATCGGTGAGTTGGCGAATCTTAGTACACACCTCACATTGCGCGGCCTTCGCAGCAGTGGCGGCACTGAGAGACAGATCCCCAAGGGCTTGGGCTTCAGCTGGGTGACATGTCCCAATTATGGATTTGAAACAATGGCCTGGATTGGTGTTGCAATGGTGACGTGGAGTTGGAGCACAGTTTTCTTTGCCGTTGTAGCAGTAGCACAAATGGGACTTTGGGGGCAGAAGAAGGAGCAGAGGTATAGGAAGGAATTTGGTGACGTATATAAGAAGAAAAAGTATGTTATGTTGCCGGGAATCTGGTGAATGTCTGGATTCAATTGGAGCGATTGATAGGGGAACTGGCTGCTCGTATTGAACTTGTCATTGCGAAGCTCTTAGCGGAAAACACCCCAATTCCAGGGGTTTTCACATTATATAAATGGAATACCTTGATGCATAGGGTGTGTCTCTCTGATCTTGACGTCTAAGATACGGTTAATGATTTTAGGTATCAAATCGCTGGATCCAGTTCATTTTGGTATGAGAAATGTTCAACTAAGTAACTAGCCTAGAATTCAAGCCTGAAGTGTATAGTGTAATTTTAACGACCCGTAAAAGGAATTGCAAGGTGAGCTCGAAGTTTGCTGCTGATGATGTTGTTGCTGTGTGAGGACGATAGTAAGAGCCAGGCTAGTATTTTATCTCAACAGATTTTTGGCGACTTGGAAGCAGTCACCGAAGGAGATTGTCAAAGCAGCTGGTGATGCCATCTTAAAGTCTGATTTCATAGTAAATCATAAGGAATTCCGCCCACATTACCTTATCAAAAGTATCTACCCAAGTACTCTACCTTGTCATGTGAAGTGAAGTTGCGTAGGTAGTGTTGAAAATAACCTCAACCGTAGCGGCGTTGACAAGGGTGCGGAATATCAATTTACCTTCATGAGCTCAGAACCGCAAGCTCTTGCGACTTCTTACGACACCATCACTCCAACACGTATCCAAACCAAATTATCTACCGGCTATCGCATCAGCCCTCTTCAACGGTTCAAAACGAAGCTTGGCGACCTGCATCACTGAGCTTTGTTCTACCGCCAACGACACAACTAGGCTTTTCGCGATACATCCATCAGCAACACCTTCAACCGTAGCTGGTTCTTCTGCCGGACATTATCTTTCATCATACCACACACGGAACAACGACTCAACTTGTAAAAACGATACTCCCTTCCAAGGTATCCCATCCCCTCATTTGTTACTTCTAACAAGTCAGAATCCCGAAGGCTAGGAACTTCGCCCCCAGGCTATAGCACGTCTACACTTAGACATCTACTTCCGAACAGCCTTGAACTACCTACACTTACAATACACCTAACAAGCCGGGTTATTCTTTCATCAAAGGGCAGAAACCTTCACATGAGTCTATCACTCTCTTTCAGCCGTCACGATGGGGCGAATCAAAAAGGCAGCGGGGCCTAAGCATGAAGCAACTGTGGTAAGTCTGGCTTCTTTCTCACTTGTGAATATAATGGGTGAGACTTTTCTAACGCGTTTTTCTCCATAGTCACCTGCAATAGCAGAATTTGTAGCAACAGCTACCTCCATCTCACTGCCGCATCTACCCACCCACCTCAACTCGTTTCCTCGCCGATGGCCGTTTCCGAGGGGAGACCTATATCATTGGATTCCATTATTCAACCGATTTGATTTGATTCTTGAGCAGTTCAACGTGGAGTATGGTCTCAACACCGGGCCCCAGACACAACCTTTTGCGCGGGTTTTATTAGAGAAAGGGGTAGTAGATGAAACTAAGGCTGCGGGGACTACAAAACCGTGTCAGGAGTACCTTGATGGCTTAGGATTTAGCGCAGATGGCGACCGACAACTGGTGGAAACTATCCTTGTGTTCTCCCGTGGGCTCCTGGAAAACTGTGGCAATCGGAGTCTATACAATAGCAGTGACCGGCTTGGGGATATTCTGAACACAACAGACCTATCTTTACTTTCAAGTACCCTTCATCTGGCTGTCCGACTAGCTCAGCGCTACCATGCATCTCGACAACGAGGTACCAATGCTAGCCAACATCTGAACAACGCCTTGCTAGCTAGTCATTACAACATCGACTTGGAAAAGGTGCAAAAGCTGGCGAATCCTTTCGTCAAGTCTCGAACCCTCTCAGCTTCAGAGAATTCTCAAACCCAAGAGTTGACGCCTGTTGGGAAAGGAAAGGAGAAAGCCGAGACCGGACAACCGAGCTCGACTAGCTCTGCTCATGCTAGTGATCTGCTAACAATGGCTACCGACGATACTTCTCGACCGAATGCGTTAAACAACAAGGCAAAGGCGTTAGCATGGGGAAGCCATGAAAAGTCACAATGGGAAGAGTGGGGTGGAGTTTCCTTGAGGTATTACCAGAGGCCGATAGCATTGAAGGAAGACTTGAAGATGAACCCACCGAATGCCGCAGCTGTATCTTCCTCACCTCCAGATACACCCACTCCAGCGCGACGAACATCAGGCTTATCCAGACAAAGCCGGCTGCCAATCTCTGATGATGCAACGGACACCTCAACCGTCGTTCCTACTCTCAAGCCCGATGAAACAGCGCCTGGAGGCATGAAGAGCCTTGAGATACCATTTTCCAAGGTGTCCTCCACTTCAATGGAGGAGATCCTTAAGGTCACGCTACCGGATCTTCCCAAAGATTCTCACTATGATCTGTTGACTAGGGTTCGAGTTGCTCATGCGTTAACTGACTCGTTAACGACACGGCAGAAAATGGTTGGGGTACGACTGTTAGCAATCACGAACCTAGCGTACATATACCCGGAAGCAACGTTTCAGCAGAAAATCTTGCACCAAGACTCTGATGAACCGCGCCGGCTGCAACTTGCATATCAGCTCGCTGACCTCATCCACTCTCCTGGTAACGGACGAGCGGGAATTCCAATAGAACTTCAGACATTGGCGCTTGGCACACTTGAAGCACTTGCAAAGCACAAGGCAAAAGCAGCTGATGTCTGTGCTGCCTTGAATATGAACGTCAATCACGGTGTGCTCTTTTACGTTCTACGCAAAGCTGTAGCGGACATGGAAATCGAGGATGCGGAAGATGATGGGTCAGAAAACAACGAATGGCGGGAAGCCTTGTTCTCATTGCTTGATGCCTTGCCAGGTTCCAGCCCTAGGACTGGCGAAATCCTGATCGCTGCTGGGCTGCTTGACATACTAATTGAGATTCTCAATTTGCGCACTAGTAAAGCGGAGCGAAGCCATCCAAGAGTTCTTACTTTCCTGAATACCACCATCTACACCGTGCGCGATGCATTCCAAACGCTTGCGAATTCGAAAGGCTTGGACACCATATCGGATCTCATCGCTTACGAGGTAATGTCATCATTGGAACGTGCCAATAATGGAGACGGTCTCCCACAGGGCTTTAAAAATCAGGTTATCGATTATCAAGTGCCCTATTTCCAGCAGCAGACTCTGCGATGGCTATTCAAATTTGTTAACCACATGATGTCGCATGGTAGCGGAAATTTTGACAGATTGCTTCGAAATCTTATCGACTCTCCACAACTACTAAGTGGTCTTCGGACGGTCATTGTCAATGCCAAAGTATTCGGCTCTAGCGTTTGGAGCGGCGCTGTGAATATCATGAGCAGCTTCATCCATAATGAACCTACGAGCTATGCTGTAATTGCAGAAGCTGGCCTCAGCCGGGGTCTACTTGAAGCTATTACAGGCAATCCTATTACTGATCCAGCTGCCTCAAATTCCAATGATACCCCCGAAGACGGTATAGCACCATCACAACCTGCAATTGGAGGCGACGACAACGGGCTGGGTCCCGTGACACTAAGCGCTGCCATGTCGCAGAGCTTCACTCCGGAGGAACTACAAGCTAGATTTATACGGTCTGAACAGAAGCTTCTGGCTCAGGGGATACTACCTGCCTCAGATTCAATCGTAACGATACCTCAAGCACTAGGTGCAATTTGCCTTAACAACTCTGGTCTAGAACTTTTCTTGAAGTCTGGCGCGCTTGATAGCTTCTTTGAGATCTTTGAGAGCCCGGACCACGTCAAGTCCATGAATCTTGAAGGGGAGCTAGCAAGACTTCTTGGCAATTCATTTGATGAATTGGTGCGACATCATCCACGTCTCAAGAATCCGGTAATGATTTCCGTTATGGCTATGGTCGGCCGCGTTGGGTATCTTTGCAAAGCACGGGCCTTCGAAAAGGGGTTTGGAGCCAAATTATGGATCACGGGCGAAAATGGGCAAGCCGAAAGCCCAGAATATGGTACCTCTACTTCGGATCCCCGAGATGTCAGCCAATCGCGTGGGAACGTAAATGGTATACCGCCGCAAGAGGGCGACAATGACGTGGTCATGAGCGAAGCTACATCTGATGAGGCACCTCACTCGAGTACAGTGCCAATACCAACCATGAAATCCGAAGGTGCTCTTGACGCTGAAGAGGAAATCAATGGGCCCAGTACATCTACTTACATCAACGTTGCTATGAAATTTCTTGTCGGATTTTTCGAAAACTCGTCTCTGTGCTCTTCATTCGTGGAAATAGGTGGCGTAGAATTTGTACTCGATTTTGCAACACTTTCGAGTCTACAGTATGACTTCAACAATCAGGCCGCTAGCCAAGAGATTGCAAGGGTGGTTCATATGCTTGCAGAGCAGAAGCCTCATTTGGTCCTTCCCTCGCTTGTCAAGCGCACTCAAAAGGAAGTCGACCTGCTTGATCCTTTATCAAATCATAGCGACGGGACCGCGTTCTTCAAACGATTCACGTCCACTGACCGCAATGCCTCGAACGTGCCTTGGCATTCGTCGATCGACCACAGTCAGCTCGTCAAGTCCATGATCTATGTTCACACGCTCTGCAATGTGCTATCTGAGGCTTTCTCCCCTCCTATCTACAATTCTCGATCGAGTCATACAGTTTTCAGCCAGGTCAATCTTGCAGACATGTACATTACCCTTGTAAAGAGTCTTGGTCGCTTACATCGTGCTTGCGTTTGGGAGGAAATCCTGCTTCAGAAGAGTATTCCCGACGCGTGGAAAGAAGCTACGAGAGTCAAAGGATATGGTATGGGAAGTGAAGAAGCTGATAGAATTTTCGGCTTCATCAATCACAACGAGCCACCACCAGAGACTACCAGTACCACAAATGATCTTACCTCAAGTTCATCCGACAATCACGGCCAACCAACAACGGATACTAATTCAATAGCCACCAAGAAGCCGAGAAAGCCGTCAGTGATCAAAGAGGAGAGAACCGCTCAGTTCAAGAACGTACGAACCTTGCGATACCTTCTCAGCCAGATACCTACATCCATTATACCATTCTTCCAAGGCCTCGGCAAAGCACTAATAGCGAAACGACGTCCAGAGGGCTATGCTCGGCAGAATGCGTATATGGTGGCGGAAGCAATGGCAGAAGCAAACCTTGAGCAGTTAGAATTTGAAGCACCTAAGAATGCAGCATCAGCGAAGGATCGCTATGCTTACTGGATCGTCATCTTGACTTCGATCTCGCAATTGATGATTGAAGGTCCAATTGATCGACCGCACCCTCAATGCCTAACCTTAGTTCTCCAGGCTTTCAAGAACCGTGGTGGCTTAGATGCGATCAAGCATCTACTTGACATATTCTCCGAGGAAGTGAAGAGCTTTACGAATGAGACCAGCGATGCAGCAGGACCGAGCGACGGCGCTGCCCGGCTGGCTTCGGCTTATGGAGGAATCAAAATCATTCTTAATTTCTATGCTCAAATTACCAGCTCAAAATGTATCTTGGATGCAAGCCAGACAGTTGCTATCGCGTTGACCGACCGCGATCGTCCACATCCACATTTCTTCTCCCCTCCTCAGTTCTTGGTTGAATTGCGCATGGCGGTGCTTCCCGAGGTTAAGTCTATCTGGGATTCAGAATTTGTGGATAAAGCCTCGAGTCCTATCATCAAGAGCCTGATCGAAATCCTAAGAATCATCTTGGATGCAGGAGAAGAGCAAGGCGGTTTCAAACGCGGCGAGAAGCTACCGGCTCGTGGCAAAGCCCCGTTCAAACCCTACCCCATCCATAGTGATAAGATAAGCTACTTGACGAATAAAGGATACGATATCGAGGCCGCTCGTGAGGCTTTATACCGATGCATGAACATTCAAAGCGCTGCGGAGGAATATTGTCGAGCTCAGAAAGCTTTTTCGCGCGCGCCAAGGAATCCAATACCAACATACGATTTAGAGAGACCTAAGTCTCCTGCACCGCTACAGACACCACAGCGTCAAGACTCCCAGGCTACAATACCTGATTCGGAGCACGCAGCTCAGACAGATGACTCTTCGATGGCGGCAGATACATCAACGGATGAGCAGCTGCCAATAAGGGAAGAACCCCTGATAGAAATCGAAGAACCAGACCGCGAAAATCATGCAGCAACATCAGTTCCACTTCCACCGCCAGCTCCAGGTGTTCCTGCCCAAGCTGATGCTAGTGCTTCGAATGAAGCCATGAACATTGATGACTTGGTGAATGAGATGCTGCTTGGTGGTGATATAGCTGCTGTTTTAGGCCACTCACCTTCCGAACGTCCTTCTCCCTCGTCTTCGCAGGTCAACATTACAGAAGTGTCAAAGTTGCCAAAACCTGTGACAATCGAAGATCTGGATGAAGTACGCTCAGCTATTAGAAGAAACCTCATCGATCGTGCTCTCGATGTTCTCAATATTCATGACGAGGTGACTTTCGAGCTTGCTGACCTGATCAATGCGGCTGCCTTGAAGGCTACAGACGCAGCCACCATGCGAAGAGAGATTGGTGAAACGCTTGTGCAATCTCTTATCTCTTTCCAAATGGATGAGGACTTCCGACCAGCCGGCAAAAAGATCGCTGCATACGCTAACTTACTGGCTTTGGTAATCCAGGACCGTGAGTTCTACGAAGCTACCTTAGATGAGCTGAAGAGTAACTTCGAGTCATTGCGAGGCTTTATCAAGATTTTCCCAGACCAGGCAGCAGAGGGTGCGTCTCCGTGGGTAGGCCAAATCCTGCTGATCATAGAGAAAATATTAGCAGAAGATGTGCAGCCATCGCAGATCCAGTGGAGTCCACCCAGCATTGATAGTGCTCGACCAGATAGCCCAATTGTCGCCATGGATGACCCTCTCATTCCCTCTTCGGAGAAGATGTGTCTTTTCGAAGCAATGGTCGACATACTTCCACGAATTGGCAAAGACGAGTCCCTAGCATTGTCGGTCGTACGTACTATGGTTATTTTATCTAGAAATCGCGGGATTGCAGACAAGCTTGGAGAGAAGAAAACTATCCAACGGTTCTTCATCATGATCAAGCAATTAGCTGGCATCACGAATGATAGACTGCAAAGTTCATTCATGCTACTGCTCCGCCACATTGTTGAGGATGATGACACCATCAGACAGATTATGCGGAGTGAAATAATGGCAAATTTCGATCCAAGACGAGGTTCAGACACTACAGGCTACGTAAGACAGATGTTTCACCTAGTATTACGCTCGCCGGAGATCTTCATAGAAGTCACGAATGAGAAGCTGGAGATCAAGGAATACAATGCGACCCAGCGCCCGCAGACATTGGTTCTGAAACCCGAGAACAAAGAGGCAGCTCCTGTTCAGCCAGTGAGTGCGACCACAAATGATGCTACCGGTGATGGTCACAAGGTCTTTGAAGGACAGCCTGAAGAGGAAGTTGAGTCTGTACCTCCAGAGGACTCTAAGGTAGCTGTACAGAAACCTAGAGCCTCCGAAGCTAAAGCCCCTGTGGTAGAGAAGCCAAGCGGCGTAATATGGTTCTTGCTTCAGGAATTACTTTCGTACAAGGATGTTGAGGATAAGGACCCAGCGTCTTCTATGAAAGAATCTATAGGGGATCTAGCAACTGGATCCAGTACACAGCAAAACCTAATTGTGGTAAACAGCTCGTTCTCGTCAGCTCAGACCTTGAGTGGTAACGCATCTGTGCCTTTGGAAAACGGTGACACCAAGAGAGCTGAGAAGCCTGAATTCAAGACTGAACAACACCCCATTTACGTTTACCGATGTTTCATTCTTCAATGCTTAACGGAGCTTCTTCATAGCTACAACCGTACCAAGATCGAGTTCATCAACTTTTCTCGCAAGGCTGAACCCAAAGCAACGACGCCTTCTAAGCCGCGATCTAGTGTTTTAAATTACCTCTTGAACGACGTGGTTCCGGTGGGTACTTTGAGCCACGATGAGAGCATTCCCTTCCGCAAGAAGTCCAGCACATCAAATTGGGCAATGTCGGTCATAGTAGCTCTTTGCCTTAGGACTAATGAAAACGGACACGATAAGAAGCAGGGTTCTCTAGACGAAGAAGACGAGTCAGATCTTCTCTTTGTGCGGAAATTTGTCCTTGAACATGCCTTAAAGGCGTACAAGGACGGCAATACGTCAAATGAAGCACTGGACGTGAAGTATGCTAGGCTCCTTAGCCTTGCTGATCTCTTCAACCGTATACTGTTGGGGAAGCTTGTTCAGAGCGTGCCTAGTCATCCACCGGAAATGCCGACCCAGAAACTCCTCGCCAAGATAATGTTTGAGAAGAGCTTCCTTTCCGCATTGACGGGCTCAATTGCGGACATCGATCTTAACTTCCCTGGGTCCAAGAGAGCCGTCAAGTACATCTTACGACCCTTAAAGCAGCTCACACAGACCGCAATAGTCTTGAGTGAGACGTCTGACATCTCTTCTACTCCGGGTCAAACAGATGATGATGAGATCTCGACTGCTAGTTCGGTATCTGAAATGGATGATGAGCGAGAAGAGACTCCTGATCTTTTCCGGAACTCTACGCTTGGTATGTTCGAGCCTGGGCGAGAAGAAGAATCGAGCTCTGAATCGTCGGAAGGAGATGGGGAGATGTTCGATGATGAATACGAGGAGGAAATGGAATATGAGGAGGAAATAGAACGCGATGGGGACGAGGTGATTAGCGACGAAGAAGAGGAAATTGAAGGAGCAGGTCCAATGGAAGGCATACCTGGAGACACAGCCATGGATGTTGAAGTTGTAATTGATGGTGACGACGAGGAACCAAGTGATGATGATGACGATCCGGATGATTCTGATGATATGGATGACGGAGACGATATCGAGGTCATCGACGAAATCACCGGGGATAGTCTGAATGATAGCCTGGCTGATGGAGAGGTAGAAGGTTGGGAGGATGAGGACGATGAGGAGGGAGAAGGATACAACGGGGAGGAAGATGATTTGGAGCGTGACCTTAGTCAAGGCCAAGATCCTGAGAGTGCTGTAAGGGATATGGTGAGAGAACTGGGAGTCGAAGCCGGTCTACGCCGACTTGAAGGTCCAGATCTCTCCATAGATATTGAAGGGGATGGTTATATGGACGACGTCGTTCGGGATGACGAGGATGCCGAAGATGAAGAAGAAGACGACGGTGACGACGAGGATGTCATCTACGAGCCCGAATATGACGAAGAAGAGTCTGGGATGCCTGACCCACCTTGGGGCTGGGATCCTGATGATGAACAAGGCATGGGATTGCCACGAGGCCATCACCACCACCACCATTCTCGACGGGTCGCGAGTCCTTGGACTATCTTTCCTGGCGGCCCTTCAGATAGAATTCCACCTATGTACCGTCCTCATCGACCCTCTGGCGCACCCCGCGCGGCTGACGATGGGGTCAACCCTCTTTTGCAGCGAAGCGATCGACTAGGCGGTCCCGGTGGTCCAAGGCTCGGAACTGGGCCTAGAGCTCTTTCTGAAGCTGTAGCAAGTATGAGTGACTATTGGGTTCATGGCATGGAACCTGGGCCTCGCGGCATCTCTTCCGCTGATAATCCAGTCTCGTTTGTCAACAATATCATTGCTGCGATCGACCAAGGTGGTTCTGGATTCGCAACCATGGGTGGTCCTCATGGTGCAATGCACATTCACGTCCCTGGCGGCGGACGAGGCCTTATTCCCCGCGAGTTGCAGGCTGTCCTGGGTCTGAGACATGCTCCGCAAGATGTTGTCAGAACTACCCGGGACGAAAACATGCAACCGACCAATTTTGTACCTGCTTCGACTCCCCATCGTTGGCAGGAAGAAGCCCGACTTCTCTTTGGCAATGCTCACTCGGAAAAAGCTCTTCGCGTAATACATACCCTTCTGAAAATCCTAGTACCTCCAGCGATTGAGAGGAAGAAGCGCGAAGAGGAGGAAGCCAAGCGAATTAAAGAGGAGCGTGAGAGGAAGATGGAAGAGGAACGAGTGGTACGGGAGAAAGTCGAAAAGGAAGCCAAGGAAAAGGCAGAGCAGGAACAACATGAAGCTGCTGCTGCCGCCGCCGCGGCAGCTGCTCCCAGTCCAGAAGAAGATCGTGCAGAGCGAGATGAAACAACAGATGAAGGGGCTATGGAGGGCGTTGAGCCTACACATACCGAGGCTTCTCAACCAGCGTCTGCAGAAGAGGTTCAAGGTCCAAGCTCAATGGAAGAACCTATAGCTATACCATCGGCGCCAACAGAACGGGTCCGAACAACCATTCGTGGGCGTGAGCTCGACATCACTGGTATGGGTGTTGACTTAGAATACCTTAATGCTCTACCAGAAGATCTTCGTGAGGAAGTGCTTATGAGTCAAGTTGCGCTACAGCGATCTCAAGCCGCAGCGGCAGGGGAGGAGCCGACAGATATTAGCCGCGAATTTCTTGAAGCTTTACCTCCAGATATCCGGGAAGAATTGTTACAGCAGGAAGCCCAAGATCGTCGACGGAGAGAACGAGAAGAGGCTCGACGTAGAGTCGCCGCAAGTAATGGTGGATCTGCTAATCGTGGAGAAGAAATGGATCCTGCAAGTTTCCTGGCCTCTTTAGATCCAAGCCTACGGCAATCTGTTCTCATGGAACAGGATGAAGATGTCCTTGCTCAACTTCCTCAAGCAATTGCGGCCGAGGCCCGGGCTCTTGGGAGCGATCATCGGATCCTACATCGCCTAGGGCACGGTTATCCTCGAGGCATTGAGCGAATCCGGGCTCTTGAACGCGAGGCCCAGCGTACCCAAGCTCATGTACCGACTAAGAAAACCCAGCGAAGACAAATCGTGCAAATGCTTGATAAGGCCGGGGTCGCGACTTTGTTACGTCTTATGTTCATCCCACAACAGGGGAGCTCGCGCCAGTCACTGAATGGCATTCTCCATGATGTCTCACAGAATCGGCAAAACCGTGCGGAGATTGTCAGCCTATTGCTTTCCATACTTCAAGATGGCAGTGCTGATGTCAATGCCATTGAGCGGAGCTTTACCCATCTATCGCTCCGAGCCAAGCCGCCAGCTACGCAAAAGACCCCTCTACCTCTCAAACGAACTTCCACTGGGCCAATGGCAGCACAGAATAGCACTGAGATGACACCGTTAATGGTGATTCAACAATGCTTAAGCGCCTTGGTTTACCTTACGCAATACAACCCTCACATTCCCTCATTCTTCCTCACAGAACACGAAGTGTCCTCCGGTTTGAAGTCCAAAATGAGCAGAAAAGGTAAAGGCAAAGAGAGCAAAGCTTCGAAATATGCTCTCAATGCCTTGTTGAGTCTGCTTGATCGCAAGTTAATCATGGAGAGCTCAAGCTGTATGGAACAGCTATCAAGCTTGTTACAAAGTGTTACTCATCCTTTGATAATGCTGCTCCGGAAAGAGAAGGAGAAGGAGGAGGAGCCAACAAAGGCATCTGGAGACGTTGCTCAATTGCACGACGAAAATGCGTCTCCTGCCACAGGAATCGACAATAGCGCCACACAGCAAGCTGCGCAATCCGAGGATGCTCCCATGACCGACGATACACCTCCCTTGATCGATGTCGGAACACAAACACATCAATCGCAAGTCACTCCTATGCCGCCACAAGAGGATGTCACAGGCGACACAGATGCCAAGCCGGACGATCCTAAGGCCTCAACGGACGAAGAGAAGGCGAAGAAGCAACGGAGTCTTACACCACCGATTGTGCCTGAAGAGAATCTTCGGCTTGTCGTCAGCATTCTTGCAGCTCGTGAGTGTACTGCGAAGACATTCCGAGACACATTGTCGACCATTAATAATCTCTCGGCGATTCCTGGAGCTAAAGAGATTTTCGGGAAAGGATTGATCGAGCAAGCTCAAGATCTGGGCCAATCTATCCTGCGAGACCTCGATGAGTTAGTCCCTCAAATCCAACAAGCCGAGTCTGGTACAGATATCCAAGGCATGGCACTTGCCAAATTCTCTCCGGCTTCTTCAGACCAGGCGAAATTACTTCGCGTCCTTACTGCGCTCGATTACTTGTTCGATCCGAAGCGAAACGGTGGCAAGACCAAGCCGTCTTCCGACGACCAAATACCGGCAAGTGAGGCTTCTGCACAAAACGAGGACATACTCACCGCTCTCTATGAGAATTCGACATTTGGCCCACTCTGGACGAAATTGAGCGAATGCCTGAGCTCCCTCAGTCAAGGCGATGGCATGTTGAATATTGCTACCATTCTGCTGCCGCTTATCGAAGCATTGATGGTAGTTTGTAAGAACACCACTCTCAAGGATGCAATATTAGTCAAGCCTGCCAAAGAATTTTCCGTGACAAGCCCTCCGCCCGAATCTGGAATGGAGAGCCTCTTCTTCCGCTTCACTGAAGACCATCGTAAGATTTTGAACGACCTTGTCCGACATAATCCTAAGCTCATGAGTGGGACATTCTCCTTGCTCGTCAAGAATCCAAAGGTGCTTGAGTTCGACAACAAGCGTAACTACTTCACGCGACGCCTTCACTCTCGCGGCAATGAGACAAGACAATCGCAACCGCCATTGCAACTTTCTGTACGTCGAGATCAAGTCTTCCTTGATTCCGTTAAATTCTTCTGGTTTAAGAATCCCGAAGAGGTCAAGTATGGCAAGCTTAGCATACGGTTCCATGGCGAAGAAGGTGTAGATGCTGGTGGTGTCACACGAGAATGGTTCCAAGTTTTGTCAAGACAGATGTTCAACCCTGATTACTACCTATTCATTCCAGTTGCGTCTGATCGCACCACATTCCACCCAAACAAGCAGAGCGGGGTCAACGAGGAGCATCTGATGAACTTCAAGTTTATTGGTCGCATCATCGGCAAAGCACTCTACGAAGGCCGGGCTTTAGATTGCCACTTCAGCAGAGCCGTTTACAAGCGCATACTCGGCAAAACGGTATCAATCAAAGATATGGAAACTCTAGATCTTCAGTTTTACAAGTCATTGCTATGGATGTTGGAGAACGACATTAGCGATGTAATAACCGACAGCTTTTCCGTCGAGACAGACGATTTCGGTGTCACAAAGATTGTCGACCTCATTGAAAATGGCCGCAACATCCCTGTCACGGAGGAGAACAAGCACGAGTATGTCCAGCTTATGGTCGAGTATCGACTGATAGAATCTGTACAAGAGCAATTAGAGCATTTTCTGAAAGGTAATCTTGATATCCACACTTCTACTTTAAGCAGGCTAATCATAATAGGCTTCCATGACATCGTACCAGCGGAGCTGATTTCAATCTTCGATGAACAAGAGTTGGAGCTCCTGATTTCCGGCCTCCCGGATATTGATGTAGATGACTGGAAAAACAACACCGAGTACCACAACTACTCGGCCTCATCCCCGCAAATCCAGTGGTTCTGGCGTGCCGTACGTTCCTTCGATAAAGAAGAGCGAGCCAAGCTTCTCCAATTCGTTACAGGTACTAGTAAAGTCCCGCTCAACGGTTTTGGACAGCTCGAGGGCATGAACGGATTTAGTAGGTTCAATGTTCACCGCGACTATGGCAATAAGGACAGATTGCCAAGTTCACATACTTGCTTCAACCGTAAGTGCAGTCTCTTCAGTGCTGAAACGTGATCGAAGCTAACCTGAATACAGAACTTGACCTGCCAGAGTACGACAGCTACGAAACTCTACGACAGCAAGTCTACACCGCCATGACAGCCGGAGGCGAATACTTTGGTTTTGCCTAGTGTGCCCAATCCCCTCACAACGAAATTGCATATCAAGGCGCTTAGGTTTTTGAACGTGGTGTGTACTGCCTTTAGCGGGTGCATGTGGAAGTATAAACGCGAAATCCGGCCTCACTTAATTTGCTTTTCACTTCGGGGTCAAAATTTCTAGATTGATTGCGAGCTTGTTGATTGACGCTGTGCAGGGAAAGGAGGCATGGCAGCTGAAGTGCAGGTTAGCTGCTGCTGTTTCCTGGACCTGCGGGCTGAGATTTTGCTGTGTGCGAGGAGGATTTGTGTGTACATAGCTTTAGGTAGTGGAATCGATGTTTTCCACCTGTTTCAGGTGCGGTTGTGCTTGGACTGTGAGGCAATTAATACTCCTTGGGCAATTGGCAGCAGAGGTGCAGAGGTTAGGATGTCAACGATCCTCCTTTTCTAGATAAAAGTGTTTTCGATTAAGATTTCATAGCAGCAGTTTTACTAGGCTACGGAGCCGTCTTTCTAGTATACCTTGCTGTTGTCGTTAACCCCCATTCAAATCTTTACACTGGTGGCGGAGATGGGAATGTAAGCCGTCGTGGGAACTGTGTAGTCAGTCGAAAGGAAAGGGGTGAGTACTGTATGTAGGAAGATCCTGCCGGGGTCGGGAACGGTAAAGTCCAAGGGTTCTAAGGGTGCGGTCCATACATGTACTGTATGTAGGACGTAGTTGGTGTACAGTACGATTATTAGTTTCTCTAATGATTAAATCGGATAACTGCATCTATTACATAGAAGACGTGATTAATATTAACAACTGCTTCAACGGTAAAATGGTTCTGGAAAGGCACTTTGGTCTAAGCTTTGCAAAGCAAATTAATTACATCAAAAGGTTGCATGGGTTTTGAGAAGCGGGTGTTTGGGGTAAAGGGAGGATCGGTTGTTTTTATTCTTGGTCTTACAGTACTTCCATAGCTCCTCTACTTGTTACGATGAGACTTGAGTTTTTTGAAGCGATTAGCGAAACGAGTAAAAGGGGTTGGTTGTACGCACCTTAACCCCTGAAAACCCTTGCCCTTGCCCTGCGCTGACCCCAACTCCGAGTGTGCACTCACGTCTCTAGTTTAGTCTAGCCTGTAGATTACACCATCATGTCTCCCTTTTTGGTGGTATGGAGATGCTTGTCTTGGCTTGTAATATACTCTCTTGTGCAAACCCTAGATTTCACCTTCAGCAGTCAACCCACGCATGAGCAAGCTTGAACTGTATCACCAATGCTGCGTTCCTTTCCAGATCGTAGATGAGCTTTGTGTCAAGCATGGCCTTCAAAATCACGTCCGGAGGTGTTGGAAGCCCATTGTTGCATCCCTCCAAATCGAAATTGTACGGCCCGGCCTCGTGTGCGAATTTCAGCGGGCAATTTTTCGACTGGCAAGTAGGCCACGCGGGGTCAGGACGTGGGGGTGGGGGAGGCAGGACAGTCTTACCCTTGCCTTTTGTGCCCGTCGTGGCGAGATCTGTGAAGGTGTAGCTGCCTGGGTGCAGTAAGCCGTTGTTGAAGGGGATGGTTGGGTCTGGTGCGGGTCTAGGGGTGTAGGCGGATGGTGTGAAAGGCTTCGAGGAGTGCAGAATGATAGCCGGAGAATGTGGGCTTTCAGTGGGAAGATGGAGCTCGGTAGAGTCTTCGAAGTTAGCAGGTGTAGGGCCGCAGTTCTGTTGTGGGGCGGAGTCTTCGGGGAGAGCTCTTGCTTGACCGAAAATGACTCTTCCGATGGATTTGAAGAACGGCATTGTGTCGACTTTCCTGGTAGATTTTTGACTTGAATGAGGTCTGTTTCCAATAGGAAAGCTGAGGAGCAAGGTCTCGGCGATCTGAAGCATAGTATATGCTGGTATCTCGAATTGAGTGTTGGAAGAAGAGGATCTAACTTGCTGGTGTAGAAAAGAGAGAAGCAGACCTTTTTAAGATGGTTGTGAATTGTTAGGCATGTTCAAGTTCGACAATGAAACCTTTGATCCTGGTCCTCCCTGCCTAAATGCTCACAGCAACACATCTTGTAACAAAGCAACAAATTTAATTATAGTAACAAAATGGAATGCTTGGGAGACAACAATCGGATTGTTCTTACCCACCTTTGATGATCACTTACCGACAGGAAATGTGGAACGGCCCTTTGTTCGAACAGAGTGTGTCGCTTGGGTTAGCGGGAGGCTTCGGCGATGGAGCGCCTGCCCATGTTCGAGTAATTGCATCTGAATTGCGGCTCTAACCCAGAAGAGCCTCTTCGAATTCTTCGAAGGCTTTTCTCAAGCGGGCGATGTCATTGACCAATCACAAAACCATGCCACTTTGGAGGAAGTGCTGATTGACTACCTTTTCCATTATATGTCACTCCAGACACCAAGAAAAATTACACCAGACCCCATGTATACTTATAGCAAGGCTACCACTGAGGGTGATGCTTCCCAAATGAAATCATGGTTATTGGATAATATGACAATTTAACTCTGAGAGTTAATCTTGGTCAAGGCGGATAGAAGGAACGCTCAGCTCACTATCCCTTTTGCAAGAGCCGACCGTCCAATTGTGATAAACCCGTGGCAGACGTTCCCATTCACGGGATGAATATGGTCAGCGAGGTAGGTTTATCGTACAAAAGTCGCTTGAGAACGCAAGAGAACGAAATATCTCTCATCAAGAGAGAGCTTAGTGACAGAGAACATTCGACATAGCTGCTTTGGAATTCGAACATTGATGGAAGCATCTTTCACTCCTCTTGGCTTATCAACTGAAGACATCGCTATTGATATTCGTATTCTCTTCTAGCCAAAGACTCAAGTTCATTGTCTTGATATACCAATATGGTCGAACTTGACGTACCTTAGGATTGAGATTGAGCCAGCCAAAAGACCTGGAAAGTCACGTGCTCTCATGTTAGCGCCAGGCTAAGAGTACCTTATACAGTTCATTCAAAGCGAAATCCTTATTTCGGAAGTCTTCCAACTCGAAGGCTTTGATTATACTGCCGAGACCATTGCTTTGGATATAAAAGACAGACTCAGTTGCGCTTGAGCTTCCCAGTATCCAAAAATGCTCGGACACACGTTTCCAATACACTGCAATGCTCATAGAGCGTGCTGTACGCATGATTTTTCTTTGCCTGAGCCACTACAGATTAAAAGATCTTTAGGGGATTAGTGCAGTAGCGACGATGAACCTTGTGCTTTTGTCGCCATATGAGCCATATCAGTCCGTCCAGGTGATAACGCCAAGCTCCCAGTACCTACAGTTCAACTTCTATCTCGAAGTCGCTGTTGGGTATAGAGCGATATCACTTTAACTAGCCCCCCTACTCTCTACTGTTTTCTACCCACTGGGGAAATCATAGAACGCTTCTCTCGGCAAGGGCAGAATGTGTTGTCAGTAATTGAGCGTCTTAAACAAGGTAGAGGCTTTGCTTTGTCTTCACTGGACAGAAGCGAGAAGATTGCATTGTCCACCTAACCCGAAAAATTGGGAGGTATGACTGGGTTCAGCTCTATGAACACTGTTACTGACGCATTACGTCTTCATCACTTTGTTTGTTTATTGTTCGCTCGTAGTGAGTCACTGTCTTGCACACCTACCAGCAGCATATTCTCTTTCGCTTTTTTTTAGCTGCCCTTCTCGGAACATATTTTCCGCTCCACACAACGCACTCGGAGAAAGCTTCGAGTAAGGTCTAGAACCAAGAAGACATAAGTCAAGGAGTAACAAAGGGGTTTCCAACGCACACTCAACATGTCCGCCGCCAAGTCTCGCAAATGGCAGTCCATCGATGTGGAGACAATTTTGTCTCCTCCCTTTCTTCAGGAGGACACGGAGGAGTTCCAGGATGAGGGAGTGACTGAAACAGAACTGGACGAGCCTGTTTTTGATGACTTCGGTGTCGAGCCGTCCAAATCGGTCCCAAGACCAACATTCGAGACCAAACGATGCCCCGGTGCCCTGGGTGCACATGTAGTCTTGCAAGCAGGTCCAGGTCAACGCAGCTCTGAACTAGCATCGGAAACCCGGCCAAGCCATAAGAGAAAAGCCAAAGCTGAACACTCTACTCCTCCTTCAGAGGTTGACGAGTCCCGGCTCCCTAAGATTGCCGAGAAGTCAACTCTTCTTCCACCACCACAGCAACTATGGCACGCTGCATGCGAAGCTCCTAATTGTCCAATCGAGTACCCACATAATTTCGGGCTTTCTCCTTTCGAGTCTCCTAGCCAGCTCCTCCCAAAGCACGATCTCGTTGCTGAAGCTGGCAAGCAGAACAAGCCGGGTCAAAAGCGCAAGTCGGAAAAACAAGACAAGGCTGGCAAGAAGCGCAAGGTGGACGAAGAAAACGTGGCTGACGAGCACTTCGAGGACAAAGCTGTTGGTTTCCTTGATGTGGATGACGAAGAATACTTTCTAGGCCGTAGCCCTTACATGCCGGGCGAGATTGACAGCGCGGAAGCGAGAAGGGCCAAACGCACCGGCTTTACTCCTGAAGACAAGAAACTACTACAAGCATTTTACACGGCCCACGGTGGCAAGCAGCAGTACTACGGGTTTCTCGGGAGCGAGATCAAATATCAGAAACATCGGGAGAGCCAGCGCCGTCCACCCAAGCCGAGGAAAGGCGGGAAGAATACGAGTTCGAAGGAGAATGCTAAGACAGCAAAGGGCAAGCGTGACAATTCGAAGTCTGAATACCGAATCTTGCCCCACGGATAGAGATCAAGTCGCAGACAGAAGTCTCAATATTTGATCTTCAGCAGCATTGACAAGAGTGGGCCTCGAAGATGTCAGGGAACTACTCAACACCTTTCCCATTTCTAGAACAAGAGCATTTTCATGCGCAACAGTAAAACCAATTGTGCCATACTATTTTCCTTCGATGCTAAACATGTCGCATGATCCAAGTGAGAACATTTTCCAAACTAGTAAACTACTTCTCCTTATTTTCGCTTATGCTCATGAACGCTCAACATTACTCTTACTGACATTTTACAATCAAAACAAGTAGTATAAAAGGGTCTTTGTCTTTTCAATGTCTTGCTATTCGTAACCTTTGATAACAACAGCATTTCTCTACAGGTATCTAGATATGTGCTTCGTTTATGGGCCTGACGATAGAAGACTCTGTTTCGTTTAAAACTTGTCAACTGAGTTTTTACCTTAAGCCAAGTACGACCGTCTCATAAGCAACCGTAGCGTCCAATGTTCTGCTTCTTCCCAATCAGCATCTTATACATAAAATTCCCAAAAAAAACTTCATTTTCATTGCTGGAAATATATGTTCTCCAAGTCTACTGTATCTAAGGCGAAATTCTGGAATGTCCTCAACTCCGGACAAAAAAAACCCCTCGCTTCATACGCCGCGAGAATGCACCAATACCAGCAATATTATCCATCTCCTCATGCTAAATCTTTTCATGCTCAATCTCATCTTCTCACTCACACCCTACTAAAAAACCGTTCAAACTGACACCCCCCTCCCCACGATTCTCCCCCACTCAACTCCTCACTCAACCTCACTCCCCCTTCCTCCTCATCCATCTCAAGCCCCCTCATACATCCACCCTTCATCCCCATGGCACTCCAAAAACGCCAACACAACCCCCTCATCCTCATCATCCTCCTCGCCCTCCTCCTTCATCAAAAACCTCACCCACGCCTCCCACACCTCCGGCGGGGGGTTGCTACAGCCAAAGAGCTCGTTCGGGTGCGAGTTAGGCTCGCCATCGTGCTGGTATGGGCCTTGGGCGTGGAGGGGGATGATGGGGCAGTGGGGGGCGGTGCAGGGGGGCAGGGCGGGGTAGGTGAGGAGGGGGAGGGGGGCGTGGGGGATTCGGAGGGTGAGGGTTGGGCGGGGGGGTGAGGAGCGGGCGGAGCGGCTGGGGGTGGCGGGTGAGGAGGTGAGTTGGGAGACGGGGGGGTTGGGGCGGCGGGAGGGGCGGGGTGGGGAGGTGAGGTGGTGGGGAGGTTTGGTAGGGGTGAGGGGGGTTTCGGAGATGGAGGTGAGGGGTTTGAGGGGTGTGTGGGTGCGGGGGGCGGTGAAGGAATTGTTTGTGGTTGGGGTTGGGAGACGAGACATGCTGTTGGTAGTTCTTGATTGTGTGTCTGAGAAGTCGGTCTGTGCTTTCCAGAAGTCGATTTATGTGAGGTCGGGAAGTTTGTTGTGGCGTGGTTATACTGTAAGAGGACCAAGGATCGTCAACTGTGGAGCTGTTGAAGTATCGCTCAAGTTCTTTTGGCATATTTATGGGGTTTAGGTTGGTCGAGGTCTGTTCTTTTTCTTTTCTGTGGAGAATTTTGCTAACAATGGGCGTTGTCCGAAAGCCCTTTGTTTAAATGAAAGCGCAGCGCAAGATGGCTTAGAAAGAATAGAGGAAACACGCGAACAAAGCCTTCGAGCAGACTCGCTGAGAATTCGTTGTATGGTAGGTTAACGAAGGGGGTTTCGGGATGTATATGGAGATGCTATTGCTCGGGTGGTAGTGCAGGTTTTTGATGTCGACATTGGTAGGGGTTTTGGGAAAACGGTGTTGTGTAGTCTATTATCGGAATGCTCTCGTACGTTTCCCTTGCATCTAGTGCTCGTGTTTTTGCTTTATGATGTCGTTGTTAGGTTAATAATCGAGAGGTTTTGTTCGAACCAGTATACCACTTCTAAATCGGAAGGTAGATATTGCACAGTACAGTACTCAGTACCAAATCCCACAACACCCATTTTATGTAGGTATATCGGTAATTACCGCCATTCCTCGAGACGTCTAAATGGTAGTAGCTTATTGGGCATATCCAATGGAATATATAACAAGATCATGACCGCCTTCTCCACTCACAACCCTTTCGCAGAGTTAACCGAGTACAGACACAGCCAATCAAAGTCATTCACCTCGCGGTAGATTTTTTCTATACATTAGACACACATTACTGCAACATGAAACGCGGTTAGGATCATGATGTCGAATTCGAAAATTGTCCGTTTTGTAATCCACTTTCCCATCTTCGGGCCCTTGTCATAATATATGTTTCATCCAGCGTTTCCCTATCCCGAGATGGATTCCAAGGAGCAAATGTCAGAGGCAAACTGACATTTGCAAAGCAGCAACTTGTGAGGCAGTGTGTCTTGTTGTCCATTACCTCTGGGCCTAACATTTTGGCAACATGATCTGCACCAAGTAGCACGACACTTTGACAGTACCGCCGGATACTCTCCTTAACATAGATAATTTAACGGAAACGTAATGCTTAGAAGATACAAACATTGGGTCTAGTACCGATAGGTTCAAAGGCTTATAGTTCTTGTCAAAATGGAAGTAACTCTATGAATGGAACGCCCAAAGGGTACGGTTTGCTCCAACATCTCAGGAGTAGTACAGCAGCTTGGCCAGTAATCGAAGTTGGAGAATAGAAGAAAAGACGTAGTAATGGTTGAAGATTCTGATACTTTAAAACAAACTTCAACGGATTTAGTGCACTCTGAAACGGGGCAATGAAAAGAACGAACAACCAAGAGTGGCACATGAGATCACAACTTCACCACGGCAGAACTCCCATGACGCTGTGAAGAATCACTATGATGTTGTAAACTATGAAAAGATTCGTTTCAACACAGCGAACTTTTTAAGCATGTATTACGACGGAACGATTCCGCCGTGGCATATGAAACTCCGACCTCGACAATTTTCCCACCGCTATCACCATGCAGCCTTGAGGATTCCACAGTTTGCCAATCATGGCAACAAACTCAATAAAGCTGCTCACGGGCAATAGCCATCCCGAGCTAGCGAAGCTGGTTGCTGATAAGTAAGAAAGCTACGCCGTTGCTTATCGACGGAATGCTGACTGGTGTTCAAGACTCGGTATCGAGCTCACCAAGATAATGGTACTGCAGTATTCGAACCAGGAGACTTCAGTGACTATTGGCGAGTCCGTTCGTGACGAAGATGGTATGCTGTACCCAAACCATGACCGCCAATTCCAAAATTTCCATTTTGCTAGGACTTTCTTCAGGGCTTCTCTCGCTGTATATCTGACGCTAATGCTCTTCTCACAGTCTTCGTACTCCAGTCCACCGCCCCGGGCGACATCAACGATGGTCTCATGGAGCTCCTCATCATAATCAACGCCTGCAAAACCGCCTCCGCGCGCCGCATCACCGCCGTCATCCCCAATTTCCCATACGCACGCCAAGACAAGAAGGACAAATCGCGGGCCCCCATAACTGCCAAACTCATGGCGAACATGCTACAGACGGCAGGATGCAACCATGTCATAACCATGGATCTGCATGCGAGCCAGATCCAGGGCTTCTTCAACGTACCTGTCGACAATCTATATGCGGAGCCGAGTACGACACGGTGGATAAGAAATAAACTGGACATTTCGAACGCGGTGATTGTTAGCCCCGATGCTGGGGGCGCAAAGAGGTATATTTGATCCGCAGATGCAGAAAACCTGCAGAAAGCATCAGAACAACCCAGCTAACAACGCACCCACAGAGCCACCTCCCTCGCCGACCGCCTCGACCTTAACTTCGCCCTAATCCACAAGGAGCGCGCCCGCCCGAACGAAGTATCCCGCATGGTTCTCGTCGGCTCCGTCGCCGGCAAAACCGCCATCCTCGTCGACGACATGGCCGACACCTGCGGTACCTTAGTAAAAGCTGCCGACACACTGATCCGCGAAGGGCACGCCAAGGAAGTAGTCGCGATCGTGACGCACGGGATCTTGAGCGGGAAAGCGATCGAGACGCTGAATGGGAGCTTGCTGAGCAGGGTGGTGGTGACGAATACGGTGCCGCATGGGGAGAAAAAGGAGATGTGTGACAAGCTGGAGACGATTGATATTAGTGCGACGTTGGCGGAGGCGTGTCGGCGGACGCATAATGGGGAGAGCGTAAGTTATTTGTTTGGGCATGCGCCGCCGGAATAGGTGTTGTGTGTACTTCCTCTTGGGGTCAATGGCGTTGAGGTGATGAGATATGATACTCAAGGTCTTGATTTGTCTTGAGCAGAGTCGCTGGTATGGCTTGGAGTAGCGGGATTGACTTGAGATGATTTTGGGATTTTGGAATTTTGGTACACATCCGCGAAATTGTCATATCAAATCACTCTCCGCAAACAACAACACCATGGTGTTCGCGAACGGCGATTATTGGTATGCTCTACATGGTCTCTGTAAACGCAGCCAAATCATCGCGTGTGCCATCCCGTCATCTAGTTCCCTCAAGACCGATGTCAACATTCAGCTCCTTGACTATCAGCCACTAACCCTCAGCCTCCTCAACCATGATCCCCGTATCATACACCGCCCCTACTTCCTCATCGACGACGCTCTCCGCTTACGCAGCTCCGACTTCTTGGTCTTCTCTTCGTTGACACGCTTGGCGAGGATGGACGCATACTCATTCTGTAGTATCGTATTAGTTAGTAAACACTGTAGCTTCAAATCATGAAGAGGTAGAGCATACCGCAGCGTCCTTTGAAGCTTCAGCTTGACGACGCTTGAGAGCCATTCGGTGGCGCTTGTGTTGGAGACGTTGGGGAGTGACCAGTCGCTGGATTCTAGGGGCTTTTGTGTATGGCTTCTTGCCTTCGCCTTTGGGTGTGACTTCGCGGCGGATGACGAATTTGCGAACCTGTGCTCATTGATAGCGATTAGCATCCGGCTCTCAAACTACAGAAGAACCAGCCGCTCGGGTAGTGAAGACTCACATCATCATCCTTCGACAACCCAAAAAATCTCCTAATCTTTGTCGCTCTCTTCGGCCCTAATCGCTTAGGATGCACCTGGTCCGTAACTCCCGGCAGCTCATCGTCTCCCTGCTTGATGATACTCAAGGCCAACACCGACAGATCCATCGCAACAATGCATCCCCTCACACTCTTCCTCTTCCTCTCTCCTGTGCGCCTCGGTCTATAACAGCTATGGCCCTCACCCAGCAACAATCGAACACGGGTAGGGTGCATGATTCCTTGCTTCATGGGGAAGCCCTGCTTATCGTTGCCGCCGGTGATCTTGAATACATAGCCTTTGAATTCGGCGCCGACGCTGTCGCCAGGGACTTCTTGGCCCATGCGGCGGTCCATGAAGACGCGGAGTTTACGCTCGTCTTCGATCTCAACGAGCTTTTGGGTACCATTGGCTGGGTAGGAGATGTTGAGCTTCATCCTGACGGTGGGAGGTTGGTCAAGATGGGAGGATTAGTTGGTGTGTCGGAGCGAGGTTTGAGGGTTTTCGCGTAGGCGAGTTTAGTGTGTGGGCGCTAGTAAAGAGCGCTAGCAGGGAATATAAGCCCTACGTCTTCAGCTGCAACTTCACTCTCCAATCTCTTTCATAGCAGGCTCATAAACTTCAGTGAGAATTGATTTCTCTATACTCCTCATGTTCCCCTTCTAAAAGTGGTAGACCCTCGCAAACGTTCATGCGACGATACCATAACTTTTCTTAGCATGTGCAGGCCTTTTATTACCTAAGGTACCTTACCTTACTAGCAGCTCAGAAATCTGGCGGATTTGATTGAGATCTTTAGCCTCAACTGAGATGTTAGCATGCAAGTGATGAGGGAAGGAGTCATTCTATCCCTGCAAGCTATGAAGAGACAGGGCAGCAAAAGGTGATCCCAAGTCACATAACCTTATCATCTTCTCGGTGTCATGATATAGGTGATTTAGACGGTTCTGGTTTCGATAATACGGTCATAACCCTTTGCACACCAATCATTACCCGCGAATGAGGGAGCGAGCATAAACAGCAAGAAAGGCCATTCCTACCTTGGCTTACCCCACGACTCAAAGGGAACTTCCAAAATGCCTCTGGTAAACTCATGAAGGGCCCATGAAGGGAACTCATATCCGTTTAGGTCCCTCCATTTTCAGCGGATCACTTCCTTACCCTCCCTTTCAATGCCCTCCAGGCCTTCAAGAATATCACTTCCCCCCAACAGGCCCAAATTGCCTCCGGTGCTCTTCCTTGACCCGCTCCACACCTCATGGAACTTAACGCTCTCATCCGAGCATGCTACAACAATACACCCCTCCTCTGCCGTCCTACCCAACCACCTCTCGCCTTCCCTCACTTGCCTTCCCATCTCGTTAGGGCCACCCGGGTATGGAATTGCGAGTAAGGCTCTCATCTCACTAGCCCACGGAATTGCGACGACTTGCCTGCAATCCGGCCATGAGAAAACGGCGATGCGGTAAGGGTGTTCTGGCTGGGCATAGCCGAAGGTAGCGGCGATTTCACGCCGGCTTGTAGACCAGATGAGCGAGGTGACTTGCGCTTGGACATTGATTGTGGCGAGGCAAGCGCCGGAGAAAGTATGGTAGAAGTGGATCGCACGATCGTTAGATCCGCCGCCTGTGGCAATGAGGCCGCGCTGCCAGGGGCAGAACGCGATCGCTTTGATTGCGGCGCTATGGAGCCATTTGTGTTTCTGGCGGCCTTCGCCGATGAAGAGAGTATTTTGGTGACTTTGAGTGTAGCGAGTGCGAGGAAGCACCACAGAGGGTAAGGGACTGTGAGTCTGAGTCATTTGGAGGTTATGATGCTCACGCCATCCATCACCGAGAATGCTAGTGATCTTTTGTTCCGAAGTTGAACTGCGAACGGGATTTGGTAACCCAAAATCTGTCATAAGCTCCTGTAAAGGATACCTCTGTACTGGTGTAAGACTGTGCAGACTTTTGGGTGGTGTAAGGATATCCTTGACTTCGAAGAGACAGCAAGCGTTATCATTTGCTCCCGTAGCGAAGTATTCCCCATCAGGCGACCAAGCAAGTCCACAGATCTGTTGAGTATGCACACTGATCTTTGCTATGAGTGTCAGTCCCCCTTGCCATCCATGTATATCGACATCTCGGTTGCTCAGCCACTCGACGGAGTAGTAGTGAATGTTTCCGGCCTCGTCACCCACAAGCAGTTCTTCGACTTCTACCGTTGAGCTAAATCGCTCAGAGGGCTTGCGAGTGATCACAGGCTTAAATGCAACACAAGCGATAGCACTAGGCTGCCTGGACTGAAATCTGGCGTCGTCGTCGAACAGGCTCCATAGGCTTATTTGGCCGTCATTTCGCCCCATGGCCAGGATGCTATGGCCACCTTCAGTAGATGAGAATGATAGGGAAGTAACGTAGGTATTGCGGCGGTCTGTTTCTTCCATACGAGGGTATTGAACGCCAAAGGTTTCCGACCATAAATATACCCGATTGTTAAGGCCTACCGCAAGCGTTCGAGAAGTATGGCAATACGCCAGTACTGAACAGTAAAAGTCATCTCGAAGCTGCGGCGCATCAAGGACTGTGCTCAACAATCAGATATATCCATAAGTAGGGGACCATCAATACTCATCTGAATGGAGTTGTCGGAACCGCGCGTTGTTCTTCTTTAAGTTTCTTTCCTGCCGCTGAAGGGAACCAGATCAGCGCACCGCTATCGAGAGTCTTGGGACCTGAAGATTTTGGGGACATGCGATAATATTTGACATTGGAGTAGATGAACGCTCACTCACGTGATGGTGCGCCTTCCTGAACCCATGCCCCATGCTCCCATCGAGTCCGAGAGTCTATGAAAGGGTATCTTCGCTTCGATGCAAGAGAGCCAGTGCTGGCATGTCCTGCTTTTTTCGGAGAGCCAGGAATATCCAACATTCTGCTTGTCTGATCGATATCCAATGCCGCAGCAAGTCTGCCTTCTAATCTTTCTAGGTCCTGGTCTGGTGTCTCACCGTCAAGAAAGCGTGATGTATACATGGGTGCATTCGTACCACTACCGATTACACCGCCGCGTCCATTTGGTAGGCCCTGCACGGGGCCAGTGGGCGATGCGGCGGTACTACCTCCGACGGCCCATACTGCGCCTACACTAGCTTGTCTGTTTTGAACTATGAGAGGGCTTCGGTGTAGGCCAAGAACGGTTGGTCCACTTAACGAACGTGATGGTGATCGACTTTGTTGCCCATTATTGCTGCCAGAGCCCACTCTCGTACCTTCTCTTAGGCGTGTCGGGCTTCTGAAAGGATCCGGGCTAGCCGAATTTTGACGCAACAGCCTCTCTGTACCCGACAGCTCTTGCGGAGACTTGCTGGTGCGAAAAGTACTGGACCGAGCTTGTGCCGAGTAGCGGCTCGAGATATAGCGATCTGGCGACGCTGGAGGGGTAAACAATTTTGCCTCAGTGCTTACGCAACGCTGCTTTGAGTCCTGACGTCTTCCGCGGTCTTCTCTGGCACCCAAATCAAAAACACGGTCATGTAAGGGCTCAAGCGGGAACGGAAATGCATCAAGGTCTTCAACATGTTTGCCTGCCCCAGATAATGTACGAGTGGTGGGTAACAGAGCAATCCTTGAGTCAGTCTGAAATTCCGGGGTTGGAGTGCGAGGAAATGGAAAGGAATTGATGGTTTTCCTACTCTCAGTGTCCGAGACTGGTGTCTGTGGGAGTCCCATCGCGGAAAATTGTTGCTCGTCGTTGGTCTCCAGCGTCAATGTCTCAGCTTCGCCGGACTCGGAGGCGGGTGGAGATGGTAGGCCTCCAGTGAACGATTGTTGCGAACGATCAGTCTTAGTTCTTGTTGAACGACCAGTAGCTTGGACTTTGCGGGAAAGAAGGAGCGCATCTTCCGAGTAGCGATGAGATAGACCAGCAAAAGAAAGCTTTGTAGAAAAGTGAAAGTCATCTGCAGAAGCTGATACCACATGTGGCATCGTGCCGATAGCGAAAGTAAAGTAAAAAAGCTTGATGAAACGAAAGGCTAGAGCGAGAACGATTGGGGGGTTCCCAATTATGAAACCCAGAGTCTATGAATATCTGTAGAGTTTGTTAGTAATGGTTAATGCAATGCGTGATGCACGTTGGGAGAAATCCCTAATACCCAACTGATCCGAGAAGATGAGCGTGATAGGGCTGACATCAGGCTAAAGTCGGCAGGGGCGACTGCCTTACGGTCATCGTTCACCGCACAGCCTTCTTATCATCATCACCAGTCACCTCGCATCCTCAATATGGCCAGTGTATGTACTGAACCAGCTCTGACTCGATGGACCGCTACTAACATAATCAGCATGGTGTACCTAGAGTTAGTGGGGGCCAGCCGCAGTCGGCTCAAGCACGGGGAAGAGAGCTACAGGATATAAAAGAATATTGTTTACTAGTAGACACTGTCAACAGTAAAGTACGGCGGACAGAGTACTTCTAGTGTACTACTAATCTACTGTTAGATCCAACAGCGGCAGTATAGTTATGAAGTATTGCAGTTGACTTCAAAGCTACTAAAGAAGAATCCGGAGTACTATACAGTATGGAACCATCGCCGACTGATAATGCAGCATCAATTTTCCGATGGTTCTCAAGAAGGATCGAATAGGGAACACGAAGTGAAAAGCACAGAGAGGAACAAAGCCATCATCGAGCTTGTTTCCAATGATCTTGATTTCCTCTTTCCCTTACTTAGGAAATTCCCCAAGTGTTACTGGATATGGAATTACCGTCTATGGTTACTTGAAGAGTCGTCGAAGTTGCTACCGCCAATTGATGCACGTCGGTTTTGGCAGCAAGAACTTGGCTTAGCAAGCAAAATGCTTAGCATGGACAGTAGAAATTTCCTTGGCTGGGGTTATCGAAGGACGGTCGTCGCAGCTTTAGAAAGCAATCTATTGAATGCCGGAGGTACTACACGTAGTATGACTGAAGAAGAGTTCACCTATACAACCAAGATGATCGAATCGAACCTCTCAAACTTCTCCGCTTGGCATAACCGAAGTAAACTCATTCCAAGGCTTTTAGATGAACGGAAAGCGGATGAAACGGCGAGACGCAACTTCCTAGACAAGGGTACTCTATTATGTTGGCATCAAATACTCCACGATACTAATCCGTCTCTAGAGCTTGAACTTATCCAACGAGGGTTGTGGACCGATTCCAATGATCAGTCACTGTGGTTCTACCATCAGTACTTGATGTGTACCTTTGACCCGGCATGTGCATCGAAATCTATGGCGCCATTTCTAACCACTGATGAGAAGCTAACATACGTGACAAAAGAATTGGCAAATCTCCTAGATATGCTGGATGGTGCGGAAGATTGTAACTGGATCTACAAGGCCTTGATACAACTCTGTACATGTCATAGAGCGTTGAACAACGCATGGCCTGTTCGAGAAGGCCAGATTCAGGACTGGATTGCTCAAGTCCGGATGCTGGACCCATTAAGAAAGGGAAGATGGAACGATCTCGAACAAAGCTTGCAGCTCTTAAATTAAAGCCATGCTGTAGGACCCATACTAAGAATTGGAAGACATTGCTTCCATGCACCCCAAGTTACTCTCATCTATGTTGCTCTCCTTTCCATAGCTTATAGGAATTCAGAAGCCGTAGTGATGTAACTCCCTACCTTAAGAATTGAAGACACTGTGGCGCTAGCGCTCTGGGTAAATAAGCCTGCATAAAATTGGAATTTCAGCTTAATCTACCTCTTTCCATTTTTGACAAACGATCTCAAACGATATGGATTCCATCGTCTACAGCGAATAAGTAGTTCGTCCACTGAAGTTCCGCATAAATGTGAGGATTCGGATCAGGCTGCTCACAGTCAATGAATGAAGAGCCAAGCTATGCAGAATAGAGATCAGGAATTGAGGTGAAGGGGCTTTGGCTTAGCATTTCAATACTCTCTTTCACCACATGAAACAGGCTTTAACTTAGCAATCTGCAATCTTCCCTCTCTCACCCTCACTAAACAGAACTCTCTACTTATCGGAGAGCTTCCAAAGTCTATGCGGTGACTGATTAAACCACAAACACCGAGCCTAACTCAATCTATAGTGCGCCGGATCTCAACCAGCACCGTTCTTCCAACCGCGCAAAGTGAGCACCAGCGATGTAGCATACATACTCTCGGCAGTCCCAAAGCACAACCTAACAAGCACCACATCAATTACATGAGAATTCTCCTTCGCAACGAGCCATAACATATCAACTTATCCCTCCAAGGGGCCTTGTACTCGAGCCACCGCTTCGGCATACTCAACTCCCACCTACAGTAGCAATCTTCTGTTCGGAAAGGGGGAACTAGGCGAGGAAAGTCTCTCTCTCAAATTGCAAAAAAAGGGTATTTGTTGAAAGGGCGCGGTTGTAGGAAGGAGGAAGGGGGCTATTCCTATAGAAAAGCTGGGGAAGGTGGATTATGTAGATTGCCTTGAACGTGTGAGATTTTTTGGTTCATCGATTCTTGTGTTATTATATTTTTCTTACAAGCGAACTTTCGAAATCGAGCAAATCTATCTCTAGCTTTGCTTGTCTGCCTCTTGCCACACAAACGTTGCAACAGGACTCGAGTCGATGCTTGTATCGTGTTAGAAGAATTTATGGGACGTCCGTTTGCACATCTTTATCGAGACTGTTTGTTATTTACTAAGGTTTTACAACTCCTCGTGACGGCCACGTAGAACGTAGCGCGGTGAGATGGGCGGAGACTAGATTGAATTTAATACATGTGTGCGCTGCTTGGCCAGTTAATCATTCTATCTGCAACCATCCCCACATTTTATCCCAGATCCCAGTACCGCCTCTCACAGCGCCTACTCTTGACTCATTTAATCTTCTGATCCACCCACCGAGAGTGATGTTTGTTCACGTCGTATTTTAGCCATCATTCGTCGTCTGAATTGACCTCGTCCTTCCCTTCAAAATCCTCTTCACGTTCCACCTTGGCCGCATCCTCGACGCTGATATTGTACACGAACTTGAACACCGGACCATAATGGTGGTGCGCATGCTGGTCGCGATAACGGTCCGACAAAAGTAGGCGAGCAAACTCGTATTCGGTCTCATGGGCTGCCTTGTTTCGTTGCT
>JAABUL010001011.1_pt1 | contig 56653 bp, 53 predicted proteins | sample 5559151 | NCBI WGS metagenome assembly JAABUL01 (sample SAMN10711876, study PRJNA513368) | rock metagenome | isolation source: Antarctica rocks | place: Antarctica: Victoria Land, Pudding Butte sud
AGTGGCTCGACAAGCTGCCATTGGGCGTCGGTCAGGTCGGTTGAGTAGGCTTTTCGGGGGCAGGGTGACTGTTCCATGCCCATATTTTCGGAAGAAAGCCAAACTTTCTATACAGTTTCTTAGGTGAATTGTTTTCATGCTGAAGTGTTATGTCTCGCCCACCCAATCTGGGGCGGCGGCTTGCTGCCAGCGGGCACGGATGGCGTCCAGTTCGGCGGGAGGCAGCGGGCCGTGGGCTAAGAGTGTGGCGTTCTGCGCCCAACGATCGGGGTTCTTGGTGCCGACAATGGCTGTGGTGACACCCGGCTGGCTGAGGACAAAGCGCAGGGCGACTTCGGCGGCGCGGTCGGTGGCGAGGAAGTCATACTTAAGCGCTTGCAGGCGCTCCCAGTACGCATATTCGTAAGCGTCTGCGGGCGGCGGCGTGGCGCCGTATGTCCAGGCGGCATTGGCGAGGGGACGCTTGATAATCACGCCCATGTCGGCGGCACGGGCGGCGGGCAGGGTCAGCGTCAGCGGTTCCTGATCGGCGATATTCATGGACGTTTGCAGGGTGTCAAACGCGCCGCACTTTATCGCATACTGCGCGTTCTCACGGTCGCCGCTGTAGCCGATAAAGCGTGTCTTGCCGGCGGCGCGGGCATCCTGCAGCACGGTGATGGCATCGCCCTGGCGCAGCAGGTCTTCTCCGCACGAGTGCAGTTGCACAAGGTCAACATGGTCCACGCGCAAGCGGGACAGGCTGCGATCAATGCTTTGGGCCAGCATATCGGGGTTCCAATCTTCCCCCGACAGGCCCGCCGCATGGCCGCATTTGGTGAACAGGTGGAAGTCATTGCGGCGGTGCGCAATGGCCTGCCCAATCTTTTTCTCGCTGTCGCCGTAGCACTCTGCGGTATCAATGGTGTTTAGGCCCGCGTCCAAAGCGGCGTTGAGCAGGCGTTCTACCGTCTGCGGATCGGCATCGCGGATTTCCGAGCCGCCAAAGCCCAACGTACTGACTTGCAGGCCGGTTTTGCCCAGTGTGCGCATTTCCATAACAGCGTCTTTCCCCCATTCACAAATTACCCCGCAGGTCGTCAATCACAAACCTTGACACAGCAAACATTTGTTTGTTATAATAGGCAATGCAAGACCACTGTGAACTGCGTTTGGATGTCCCTCTTCCCCCGGACGGTACGACCCGGCACTTCGAGCAAGCCTGGCGCGAGGCGCTCAGCGCGCAGCGCTTGACGGCCCTGGCTGTGCCGCCTGCCCAGGCTTTGACGGCCCGCTTCCGGGTGTGCGGCCTGGCGGATGAGGCCCTGCATCGGTATCTGCCGTATCGCCTTCATGCCTTGCCCGGAGCGCCGCGCGTGCAGGCTGAGCCTGACAGTCCGCCGGGCGACTGGCAGGGCGTGCGCATCTGGCTGTCGTACCGGGCGCAGGACTTGCCCACCCTCTTGCAGCGCGCCCTACGCAAACCGAGTGCCCCTTCTTCTCGTGCTTTTTCTTCCCGTGCTTTCCGAGGACGACGCTCATGAAAACGACTGCTCCTGCCTCTCCCATCGCGCAGCGCGCGCCGCAGACATTGACTTTGGACATGGACCTGCCGCCCGCGCCCAGCAAGCGCACGCGCAAAGCCTCTGTGCCCGAAGCGCCGGTTGAGACAGCGCCTCTTGTGAAGAAGAATGCGGCAAAGAAGCCTTTGCCTGCTGCCGTGAAGCCTCAGCCGCTTGTCGTGAAGCCTTTGCCTATTGCTGTGAAGCCGACAGGTACCGGGAAAACCAAGACCCCTGCGCCCACCCCTCCTGCGGTGCGGGTGGAGCGGGAGATGGCATTGGAAGGCGGCAGGCTGTGGCGCATGAGCGGGCGGCATGCGGTGGCGTATGTCCAGAATGCTTCCCTCGCATCCGCCCTGCTGGCGGTGGAGCCAAAGCATCTGGCGCGCCGCGCTATGGCCGTGTATTATGATAAAAAAGGCCGCGCGATTGCCTGGCAGGTGCGGTTTGATACGCAGCACTGGGACGATGTCATGCGTCAACTCGGCTAGAAGGCAGATGATTGTCTGAAACCAAAAGCCCAGAGAGTGTAAACTCTGTGGGCTTTTGTTTGCGGCGCGTCCGCTTCCATAACACGCGGGAGTAGTTGGCTGAACGTGGGATGTTTCCTGCGTCGGTGTCTGTTACTTGAGCAGCGACTCGCCTCCGTCCACATAAATATCTACGCCGGAAACATGGCGCGAGAGGTCCGAGGCGAGGAACAGACAGGTGTCCGCCACGTCTATTGGCTCGCCTTGTCCCTCGTGCAATGCGGGGCTGCCCTGTGGCAGCTCCACCTTGATCCCAATCTTCTCCGTGTCCCGGTGCTGGGTGCGCTCGCTGATGTTGGTTTCAATCGCGCCGGGGCAGACAGCGTTGACACGGATGTTGTACCGTCCCAGCTCTAATGCGGCCATTTTCATGAGGGCGACTTGTCCGGCCTTGCTGGTGCTGTAGGCGGATGCGCCGGGGTTGGAGAAGGTACGGTTGCCGTTGACGCTGCTGGTGATGATAATCGTTCCGCCCCCACCCTGCTTGAGATGCGGAATGGCGAAGTGCAGGGTGAGAAACGTTCCCCGCAGGTTGTTGTTAGAGGGTGGTGTCCCATTCTTCGGGCGTCAGCTCATCTAAAGGCGCGGAGACGCCGTTGATGCCGGCATTGGCGAACACAATGTCCAGCTTGCCGTATTGCTGAACGGTGCGCGCAATCGCGTCCTGAACAGGCGCGGCCTGCGAGATGTCGCAGATGATAAACAGGGCTTTGCCGCCGGAGGCTTCAATGGCGCGCACTGCGGCCTCGCCTTCTTGCTGCTGCTCTGCGAGGTCTGCCAGCACCATGCGCGCGCCTTCCTGCGCAAAGCGTTTCGCCGTGCCCAGCCCGATCCCGCTTGCGCCGCTGGTGATAAACGCCACTTTGTCTTCCAGCATTGCCATGATAAAGGCGCCTTGATGAGATTTGTTGCTGATGGGCAGAGTTACCCAGGCGGCTTTGCACGGAAACATGCCTGCTTGGGAAGGATTTATAGGCGCAAAAGAGAAAGCCCCCGGCAGCAGCCGGGGGCTTTTGTGGTGGCGAATGCGTTTCGCACCATCCTAAGTCGTGCGGGTGATTTTGGAGAGGCCGCGCGGGGCATCGGGGTCTAGGCCCTTGGCGATGCACAGCCAGTAGGCGAACAGTTGGGCGGCGACGGCGTAGACAATGGGGCTGGCCCACTCGGCGACGGCGGCGGGGATGCGGACGGCAGTTTCGCTGGCGGCCAGGAAGGCGGCATCGTGGGCAAAGCAGATTAACGCCGGGTGCTGGGCGCGCAGTTTCTCGGCGAGGGCAGTCATGGTGGCGAATGCTTTGCCGTCGGGGGCGAACAGCAGGCACGGAAAGCCGCTGTACACCTGGGCGATTGGCCCGTGCTGGAAGTCGGCGGCGGAGTAGCCGTGCGCGCTGATATAGCTGGTCTCCGTAATCTTAAGCGCGGTTTCCATCGCGGTGGCACGGTTGAAGCCGCGGCCCAAGATGACGCAGCCCTGCATATCGGTGTATTTTTCTACCAAGCGGTGTATGGCTTCGTCCAGGTGCAGGGTCTGCTCCAAAGCGGCGGGGACACGGCGCAGGTGCTCCACGCGCTCCGGGTGGGTGTCATCCAAAAACGTGGACAGCAGGGCGAGCAGGGCCAGCGAACCAGTGTAAGTTTTGGTGGCGGCGATGCCGCGCTCTTCGCCTGCCCCGATCAGCATGGGGTATTCGGCGGCGTCGGCAAGGTCGGAGGTGGGTTCGTTGGTGATGCACGCGGTCAATGCGCCTGCCGCGCGGGCGCTTTGCACCACCTGCGTGACATCGGGGGCGGCCCCGGATTGGCTGATGCCCAGCACCAGGACATTGGGGCCAAACTTGGGCGTTGACCCATACAGGGTAAACGCAGACGGCGCGGCCAATGCCACCGGGATGCCGTGCTGTATTTCCAAAAGGTATTTGCCGTACAGGGCGGCGTTCTCGGATGTGCCGCGCCCGGCGATATAAACAAAAGCGGTTCCGCGCCTGCGCATCTCCAGCGCGAGTGCCTGGACAGGGGCATAACCGTCGGTGGTAATGCGCTGGATTAAAGCGGGCTGCTGTCGTATCTCGTCAAGCATGTAAGACATAGGCGTGTTGTTTCTAAAAGTTTAACGGGCGGCTTGGCGGGCATTCAGCGCGTCCAGCAATGCGGGCGGGGCGGGCTTGCCCTGATACACAATGCCCAGCGGGACATGGGGCTTGGACGTGCCGTGAAAATCGGAGCCGCCGGTGACAATCATATGGTTCTGCTGGGCAATTTGCAGAAAACGGCGGGTCTGTTCTTCGGTGTGCTGAGAATAGTAGGCCTCAATGCCGTCCAGGTTCGATTGTGAGGCGAGGGATGCGATGCGGGCCGCCAGCGCATCGTCGCTCAGGGCGACAAGGCCGGGGTGGGCCATCACCGCCACGCCGCCCGCGCGATGGATCAGCGCGATAGCGTCATGGGGCGTCAGCACTTCTTTGGGCATGTACAGCGGCATGCCCGTTGCAAGATAGCGATCAAAGGCGTCCTGCACGCTGTCAACCAGGCCGCGTTTGAGCAATGCCTGCGCGAAGTGAGGCCGTGCAACCACCTGCGAGTCCGGCCCGGCTTCGGCCCGCACATCGTCCATCGTGAGGGGCAGGCCCAGGTCGGCCATCTTTTGAGCCATCAGCGTGTTGCGCGCGGCGCGGCTTTGGCGCAGGTGTGTCAGCGCGTCACTGAGTTCTTTGTCCTGGGGATTGAAGCTGTAGCCAAGCAGGTGGAAGCGTCCTGCATCGTCCTCCACGGACAGCTCGACGCCGGGCACAACGATTAAGTGTGCGTCTTGGGCCGCCTGCAAAGCCTCGGCCAGCCCGTCCACCGTGTCGTGGTCGGTGACAGCAAGTGCGGCCAAGCCGAGCGCATCGGCGGCCTGCACCAGTTCGGTCGGCGACAAGCTGCCATCGGATGCGGTGGTATGGGCATGCAAATCAATGCCGGGTGTTCCCTGGGGAAAGTGCGTGTCAATGCCGGAAGTTCCACGGGCGGCCTGCGGGTCAATGCCGGGGACGGGTGTCTGCATGGGAGTTATTATAGTAGGTTGGGCCGCGCAAGTCAAGCGCGGAGCATGGGTGTCTCTGCATTAGGCAGCGAGCAGAAGCATATCTTCGCCACTGCTGTTGCCTTCAATCGAGTGCGTTTAGAATAGGATGCCACTTCTGCCGCAGATAAGCTTCATGTGTGCTTAATTCTCCTGCTGCCACCTTAACCCAGCGAAAACTGATATTGTCACGTATCCACTGCGCTGTTAAAGTGTTAACCTGTGCAGTTGTGAGATTTGGCGGTCGTACCTTCTGGACATATCTATCGTACACATACAAACAGAATTGGTTGCTGCCACGCTGCCCTGAGTAGTGAGAGCGCAGGCGGCTTGCTAATGAATTAGCCTTCCCTACATAGAAACAGCCAGTGTCGCTCTTTGACCAAGCGGTGTAAATACCGCTGGCTTCCGGCACATGTTTGATCTCTAAATAAGTGACGTGCGGCGCTTCTTTCATTGCACTTGCGAGACTAATAAAGTCCATAACTCTCTTACTTATGTGACAATAGGGACGGAGTTCAGCCTCGTGCCAGCGTTGCGATCGTGTCCTGGTGGTCTTGCAGGTCGCCCTCGTCAAATGAGTCCAGCAGGGCGTCCCAATCGGCGAGGGCCTGCGCTTGCTCCACGCCTGCCTCCCACATGGCGAGCTGCTGCATCATGTCAGCCATAGTTTGCCCTTCCCGCGCCGCCTTGTCGGCGAGCCGAGCAGCGACATCCGCCGGAAGATTGATGGTGATTGTCACTTCCTCAATCCTTAGACCGCCTCTACCATCCCGCGCTCGTAATCAGGAAACCCGCTTTCCGACAGAAACCCCGCTGGGAAGCGCGTCCTTCGGTTCCAACGAGCCACCTCAGTAACTGTTCCCGTCAGGTCTGCCCCTGTCAGGTTGGCATCACAGAGATCGGTACCATGCAGAGTGGCATAACTCAGGTCGGTGTCTGTTAAGTCTGCGTGCCGCAGGTTTGCCCAGCGCAGGTTTGCGCCGCGCAGGCAGACCCTGCACAGCCGGGCGTGGCTGAGGTCGGCGTCGGTAAGGTCCGCGCCCGACAAGTCCTTGCCCTCCAAGTCCGCGTGAGCCAGAGCGGCTCCGCGCATGTGTCTGTGCATTTTTTCCACGTGTTTGCTTTCTACGAAACGCCCGACGCCTCTACGGCTGCTTGTTGCTGTGCCGCGCAGCGGACGGCGAAGGCGTGTCTTCCTATGCTGGGAAGAGCGGCTGTGTGGCATTGACGGCAGCGGGTCTTAGGCTGGGCATCCCTCGTCCATTGGAGGCGCATTCTTTCCCTTTACCACAGCATAGGCGCCGACAGCCTGGTGGGTCGCCGTGTCTGTCACAGTCAGAATGAGCGTGTCGCCATCTGCAATCCCAGACAGAACCACCGGCTTGGGCGCAGGCCCAGAGACAAACCCTGTATACTCTGTTCCAGCAATGCTGAAGCGACCCTGTCCATCGGTGACAAAGGGCTGATTGAACCGGTCGGTTGCATTGCATGGGAGAGTGAGCTGCCCGCCGGTCGCCGTGAGTTGCAGCGTGGCAGGCGTTCGGCTCGTGCCGGTGCTTGTGCCTCCGTAGGAGCCTGTCAGGGTGGTGTTGGCAGTGTTTGGGCCGCTGCTGGAACCGCCGCAGCCGGCGCTGACGCCCGTGAAGACAAGACCGACGGCAACAGATAAGCACAACCGTGATGCCTGCATTGATAACATGACAAATCACTCCTTTGGCGTTGACTGATGCGAATGCAGTGCGCAACTCATCTTGGTGCTGCGCCGCACAACCGCAATACTCTAAGCATGATACCTGTGAGTGGGATAAATTGGCTTCTCTGCACGGTCATTTGTCAACGTCGCATCAACGTCTCAAGCACATCTTAAGCACATCGCGTTAGGGTCGCGTTAGGGTCGCGTTGGGTTCGCATTGGGCAAAGCAGGATTGTGACACGGCGGCTGCGTATTACCCCACAGGAGGCGACACCGATGGAAACCAGCTTGGTGACGACGGCGAATGAGTTTAGCGGGCTAAAAATAACGCACTATCTTGGGATTGTGCGCGGCATCACAGTACGGTCGCGAAGCGTGTTCGGGCAGGTGGGGGCGAGCGTGCAGCAGATGTTTGGCGGCAACATCAGCCTCTACACAGAGCTGTGCGAGCATGCGCGGCAGGAGGCGTTTGAGATTATGATGCAGCACGGGACGGCGATCGGAGCAAATGCGATTATCGGCATGCGCTACGATGCCAATGAAATCAGCGACGGCGTGACGGAAGTTATCGCCTACGGCACGGCGGTGGTGGTGGAGCGTGCTTGATTGGGACGGAGAAGCAAGCGGGGTGACAATCCGTGCGGCGCGGGCAGGCGATGCAGCGGAGGCCGGGCCGCTGGTGTTTGCCGCTGCGCCGGTGTTGTTTTCGCTGCTGTTTGGGCCACGCGAAGCGGAGGCGGTGCGGGCATTAACGCAACTGTTTAAGCTGGGCGGCAACCCGTTTGGGTTTGCGCAGGCCAGCGTTGCGGTGCAGGGCGGAAGCGTGGTCGGCGTGATGATCGCGGCGACTGTGGAAGCGCGTCGCCGGGGCGGGCGGGCGATGTGGTGGCTGCTGCCGCGCGTGCGGGGCGTGGGAGCGATGCTGCGTCGTTTGCCGGAAGCGCTGGCGATGATGCGCGGGTATGCATCGCCTCCTGAAGAAGCGTTCTATGTAGGTATCCTGGCGGTCGCAGAGGGTTGTCGCGGGCAGGGGATCGGCAGTCGGTTATTGGACGAAGCGGTAAGCCAAGCGGTAGATGCGCGGTGCGCATTGACCGTGCTTCACGTGGAGCTAGACCATGAAGACGCTTTGCGTTTCTACCGGCGTGCGGGCTTTGTGGAAACTGCGCGGCATGCGTCTGCCCCGCGCCTGGTGCGTCAAGGGATAGCGGGCTTTGTGACAATGGAGCATTTGACAACGCTGCCACAGTTGGACTAGGGCAGGCGCGGCTTGGGTATACTGGGCCGTCTGATAAACTCAAAAGCAAACAGAAAGCAGAAGGACAACCGATGAAGGACCCGCGTATCGCAGCGCTGGCGGACATACTGGTGGGCTACTCCACCCGCGTGCAGCCGGGCGAGAAAGTGCTGATTGAGGCGTATGACATCCCCGACGATGCCGTGACCGCGCTTGTAGGCCGTGTGGGACGTGCGGGCGGCCTGCCGTTTGTGACAGTGAAACGCAACAAAGTGCTGCGGGCATTGTACCAAAACGCGTCGGAAGAGCAGATGCGTCTGACCGGGGAGTTTGAGCGGGCGCGCATGGAGCAGATGGACGCCTATATCGGCGTGCGCGGGTCAGACAACATCAGCGAGCATTCGGATGTGCCGGATGATAAGATGAAGTTGTACCGGTCTCTGTGGTGGAACCCCGTCCATTCGCAGGTGCGTGTTCCGAAGACCAAATGGGTGGTGCTGCGCTGGCCGACCGCAAGCATGGCGCAGCAGGCCGGCATGAGCACGGAAGCATTTGAGGACTTCTACTTTGACGTATGCACATTTGACTATTCCAAGCTGGACGCGCTGATTGTGCCGCTCAAAGCCCTGATGGATAAGACAGACCGGGTGCGCCTGACCGGGCCTGGCACGGAGTTGTCGTTCTCCATCAAAGACATCCCCACCATCCCCTGCACGGGGCAGGCCAATATCCCCGACGGCGAGATATTCACCGCGCCCGTGAGGGACAGCGTCAACGGGACAATCGCGTTCAATACGCCGACCATCTATCAGGGCACGGTCTTTGACGGCGTCACGCTGACCTTTGAGCAGGGGCGCATTGTGAAGGCGACCAGCGCGGGCACGACCGAACCCACGCTGAACGAGATACTGGACAGCGACGATGGCGCGCGCTATGTCGGCGAGTTTAGCTTAGGCTTCAACCCGTATGTGCTGCAGCCCATGAAAGACATTCTGTTTGACGAGAAGATTGCCGGGTCGTTCCACTTCACGCCCGGCCAGGCCTATGAAGAAGCCGACAACGGCAACCGCTCCACTGTGCATTGGGACATGGTGTTTGTGCAGCGCCCGGAGTTTGGCGGCGGGGATGTGTATTTTGACGATGTGCTGGTGCGCCGGGACGGGCTGTTTGTCCCGTCTGATTTGCAACCCCTCAATCCCGACAACTTGAAAGCGCACGCTTCGTAATGACAAAAGGAGGCGCGGGGCATCCCCTGCCCCGCGCGTTTTACGAGCAGCCGACCGTGGAAGTCGCGCAGCAATTGCTGGGCCAGAAACTTGTTCGGCATTTGCCATCAGGAGAAATACTGTCCGGCATCATTGTAGAGACCGAAGCCTACCCGCATGGCGACCAGGCCCTGTATGCTTACCAAATCCCTAATCCGCGCACGCAGACCATGTTTGGCCCGGCAGGCCACGTCTACATTTACGCCACGTATCGCATTCACCTGATGCTGAACATTGTCTGTGGGCCGGTGGAAGTGGCTGAGTCTGTGCTCATTCGTGCCCTGGAGCCAACCGAGGGCATGGAGGTTATGCGCGCCTTTCGCCCCACGGCCTCGGATGACCGTCAACTTACCAATGGCCCCGGCAAATTGACTGCCGCGCTCGGCTTGTCCGTCGCGGACTTTCTGGGCACAGATGTGACCAACTTACGCAGCCCGCTGCAAATCCTCGCCCGCGATGCTCCCCCCTTTGAGACGGTCACGACAACCCGCATCGGCCTGTCTCGCGGCGCGGACTTGCCGTATCGCTTCTATGTGGCGGGCAATGGGTATGTCTCGCGCCTCTAACAAGAAAAAGCCCCCCGTTCCCATTGTGGGGCGGGAGGCTTTTTTTGCTTTACGCTTAGGCAGCGGTGGCACGCTTACGGGCTTTGAGGGCGAGTGCGCCGAGGCCCAGCAAGCCGATGGCGAACGCCGCGTACTGTGACGGCTCCGGTGCGGCGGCGGGAGAGATCTGCTTGGGCGTGATCAGCAGGCTCCCGGTGTTCTGCGTCAGTAGGTAGATGGAACCGGAAGAGTAAGGCCCGGCAGGACCGTTGACGTAGTGACCATTTGTGATCCCATACGAGCTGTCGTAAGTCGCCGACTTGAACTCGTTAGAGAACAGCATCAGTGGATCGCTTGTCGTGCTCCCGCTCAGCGTGCCGCCGTAGCTGAGGAAGCTGAACGTGCTGAAGGAACTGCTGTTGACCGTGGTGCCCAGGAACGAGACGTTGAGGAGGCCCTGGTTGAGGGCGGCATTGCCGCTGACGACCAGCGTGTCATGGGCCGTGTTGGCGAACTCGATCTCCAGCGCGGCGGGGCTGTTTTGCGTGAAGTTGCCATTGACGGTCAGCGTGCCGGGCGAGTCGCCGGGGGCGACTGTGCCGCCGTTGCTGACGACGTTGCCGGTCACTGTGCCGGTGCCCTTCAGCGTGCCGCCAGCCACCGTGAACGTGCTGCCGGAGCCGAGGTTGACGTTGCCATCAATCTGGGACGTGCCCGCCGCTTGCTGGATTGCGCTGCCGCCGCTGAAGGTGACCGTGCCACCGGTACCTGTCGAGACTGTCCCATTGCCTGTAGTCGAGCTGCTCACGGTGACTGTGCTGCCCGCGCCGTTGGCGACAATAGCGCCGTTGTTGACCAGGCCGGTGCTGATGCTGAGGCTGCGTCCTGCGCCGCTGGCCTGGAGCGTTCCCTGGTTGACCAGGGTGCCGCCATAAGCGTAGCCTTGGAGGGAGCCGTTGAGCGCATCCACTGTTATGGTCGGCACCACTGTTGCTGTGCCGTATATCAGCAAATTGCCGACGGTGCTTGCAGTGGAACCTGAAGCCAGGGTGCCCAAAGACAGGGTGCTCGTGCCCCCAATCGTCTGATCCCCATTCAGGTACAGGCCCTGGTTATTCGTGATGTTCGCCTGCCCGTTGAGCGTCAAACCGCCTGTAGTCGTCAGGCTGCTGCCTGTCAAATCCAACGTGCCGGTGACGCTCACGCCATTGTTGAAGTTGCCGCCGCCGGTGAAGGTGCCCCCGCCGTTCAGTGTGCCGCCGGTGATAGTCTGATTGTTCAGGTTGATGCGGCTGGCGACGTCTGCGCTCAGGATGCCGCTGTTGTTGGTTCCGCCGCTGGTGTTGTCCACGCCGGCGCTCAGGGTGACAAGGCCTGCGCCCGGTCCGCGAACAGGGCCACGCTGGGGAACGCCAGGAGGGCCGCCGGGTCGGGCGCGTCGGCAGGAGCAGGAAGCGGCAGGGGCGCGACCGCCAGCTCCCGCTCCCCGGCGACAAACAGCCGCTGGCGCGATGTCGCCAGAAGGCGCAGCGTGGGAACGCGAGACAGCAGGGAAAGCGCGAGGGGCGCCGCCGCTTCCGCGAACTGTTCCAGATTGTCCAGCACCAGCAGAGCGGGGTGGCCGTCCCGCAGGGCGGCGACGACCTGATCCTGCGGCTCCTCGCGCGCGGCGCGCGGCAGGCCGAGCGCGTCTGCAATGGCGGCGGGAACAAGGCTGGGGTCGGAAAGACTGGCGAGGGAAACAAAGCAGACCGTCCCGAAATCCGCCGCGACATGGCGCGCGGCTTCCACCGCCAGCCGCGTTTTGCCCGCCCCGCCCGGCCCGGTCAGGGTCAGCAGCCGGGTGCCGGGCCGATGCAGCCAGTCCGCCACGCAGGCCGTTTCCTCTTCGCGCCCAAAGAACAAGGTGAACTGGATCGGCAGGCGCGGCTGCGAAGCCGTCGGAGCCGTGGCAGCCGCGGATGGGGCAGAAAGCAAAATCGGCGCGGATTCCGGGGCCTGAGCCGCCGCCGAATTCGCGGCAGGCAGGCAGGCCGCCAGCGCGTCCCGCTGCGCTTGGGCGCGCTTGTATGCCTGCTTCAAGCGCTCGCGCTCTGCGATGACCCACTCGTCATAGAGGCCGGGAAGCAGCTCGTCCTGATAGCAGCCCAGGGCTTCGGTCAGGCAGGCAAGGCGATCTTCATTTGTGGCGGCACGGCCCGCCGCGCGCAGGGCAGCCTCAAAAGCGGCGACATCGGTCTGCACAGCGGCGGGGTTGAGGCGGACATGGGTGCGGTCGGCCTCCAAAACGGTGCCGGGAAGCACGCCGGGCGGTTCCAATTGGCGGCGCAGAGACAGCAGTGCCTGGCGCAGATTGGCGCGCGCGGCATCAAAATCGGCCTCCGGCCACAGAAAATCCGCCAGCTCTTCACGCAGGTGCGCCCGGTGCGGATAGAACGCGAGGCGGGCGAGCAAGGCCGCGACCTTTTGCGTCCGAAACCGCTTCAGCGCCATTGTGCCGCGCCGCAGCTGAAGCCCTCCCAAAAGATTAATCTGCCAGATGGTATCCATGAAAATGCCCCGCGAAACAAGCGTTCTTTCATTATACTCCCAATCTCAGCCGTTTTTCGTGTGGCTTGCAGCCGATGCGTCGGCCTGTGCCAGACCTGATAATCACGGATGTTACGCAAACAGCCGCAGCAGAACCATACCCACCCGTGAAGCTTCCCCATGCACCTGATCCTTCGCTCCCGCCGCAAGCCAGCCTGCCGCAAGCCCGCAGACACCGCGCTGCGCACGCCTTGCGGCGGCATTGCCAGAGCGTTTCCAGCGCATACCAACGACGGAACAAATCCTTCCGTTGTTGGTATGCCGTAGAAACAAGGGGGAAATGCGCAAACAACGGGTTCACCCCACGCGCTGTCCCCGAGCTGTTTCCGAGTGCGCTTCGTGTGGATAGAACTGGGCGGGAGAACAAAACCGGCTTTTATCTGCGGGCGCGGCGAGATACAGGGAGCGGGCACGGGTAGAATAGCGGCATGAGAGTGAAATTGAATCTTGTTTTTTCCGGCACGGCGACTGTGGAGATGGAGGCGGACTCTGTGGAAGCCGCGCGCCTCTCGGCTTCAGAGCTGACCCTGGCGGATTTGGCCCGGTCGGGACACGCGGATGTGCTGTCGTTTAAGGTGGCGGCGCGGGAAGCAACCCCCACATCGGCGCTGGGCGGCGAGGGCGACGACACGCAGAGGGGTGATGCCCCGCGCCCCACGCGGCCTTCAGGATGGTACCGTCCTCAGTAGCGGGCGTGAATTAAAAGCGCCAGTTAAGTTCGGCGGCGGGCACGCGGCGGAATGTCCAGTGCAGCTGGCGCTCGGTCAGGCGGCAGTCCACAAACCACCACGGATACGCAAGCGGGTCATGGATGCGGAATGTTTCGCGGTAGCTTTGGATGGCAGGGAAAGCCGGGCAGAACCCGCAGCGGTGCATGGTCAGAAACAAAGACAGCAGGCGCACCCGCAGCTTGATCGCCTGGGCATTTTCCAGGGGCACGGCAAACGACGACGATAGGGCGAACAGCTCCCGCTGTGCGAGGTGCAGGGCCACCGTGTCGATGCCCTTGAGGATGCCCAATTTGTCGGGGGTTTCGGTTTCGCGCAGGCGTGCGGAGAGGGTTAAAACGTAGCGTTCAATGCTGTCCGCCCAGCCGCTTTCCACGTGGCGAGCGACCTCGGCAATGGTGTCCAGGGCGGGGGAGCGCGACAGGGTGGCGCGCAGGTGTGTTTCGGCCCATTCCCAGCGCCGCAGGGCACGGCGCGGCAGGCGGTGCATCTCCGACGGCGGACACAGGCGGCAGAGCGCGCCGCGCATGCCCAGCAGGCGGCTGTAGGCGAACTCCAGGCGCCCGGCACCGGCGCGGGGGTCCAGCAGGTCTTCCACCAGCTTGACATAGCTGTCCAGCAAAAACGAGGCGGCATCCAGCGAAAAGGCGGGCGGCAGGGCGGGCGCGCATGGGCGCGTGGAGGGCGGCGGGAAGGGCGCAGGCTTTGCAGTCCCTGCGATCCCACGTATCCTGGTTTGTGCCGACATAGTGCGCTCCTGTTGCCGTTTCCTGCGCTTTCATGCGCATGCTGATTATCGGCAGAAAGGGAACGCCTCCGCCTCCGCAAATGCGCGGGGAATGGGCGAGATGCCTGCCCAGCAATAGGAACACGGAGTTGAAACCCCGTGCTAGTGATACGAAACTTGCTTGCTGCACTGGCAGACCTGAAAGGGACCCGGAGGGTTTCAGAGTATGGTTCAGTCGCGGAAATTATGCAGCAAAATAGAAACACCCTATGCAGCGGAACTTTCACACAACGTACAACCATTTGGGAACAGCAGTCTGGTTTGCCATGTCTGCACTTTCAGTCGTGCTGAGCGGGGACGGGGGCGGGGCATCCGAGGCGGCGGCGAAAGCGGCGCAGATGTCCCCTGCGCCGACATCTACGCCGCCCTGCCTGCCGCCGACCTGCGGGACGAGGTGCATTATAACGCCGACAGATACGCCAAAATGACGGAAGCAGGGCACACTGCTTTAGAACGCTTGTCCACGCAGCCGTAACACATCAAGGAGACTCCGACTATGCAAAGCCGCGCGTTAGTTTTGATTGCCCTGCTGACCACCTATTTGGGCAGCCTTTTGCTTTCTCCCGCTATGGCGCAGCGAGCGGTCACCACGCAGAATGGGGACAATGCCCGCACCGGCGCGAACCTCACAGAAACCGCGCTGACGCCGGACACTGTCAAAGCAGGCCTTTTTGGCAAGCTGTTCACCATCACCGGCCTGGATGCCAATGTCAACGGGCAGGCGCTGTATGTCCCCCAGCTTGCTGTTGCCGGAGCAGCGCACAATGTGCTGTATGCGTACCAGTCCAACAACACCGACAACTCGCCCTGCGGGCTGTCGGCATTTGATGCCGACACAGGCGCCTTGCTCTGGCATGTCGCGCTGCCTCAATCCGCCACCTACACCACGGCGACGCCCGTGATTGACATCGGCGCAGGCACTATCTATGTGCTGTCAAAGACCGGCACCGACAACACAGGCGCGACTTATCTGCATGCCATCGGCCTCGCGACCGGAAGGGAGCTGGCCGGCAGCCCTGTTCAGGTGCAGGCGACGGCGCGCGGCACGGGCGACGGCACTGTGGGCGGCGTGGTATCGTTTGACGGCCCGGCCTCCAGCGGACGGTTCCATGCCAACGACCGGGCGGCCCTGCTGCTGCTCAACGGGATCGTCTACGCGGCTTTTGCGCACAACTCGGATAGTTTCCCCTATCATGGCTGGGTGCTGGGCTATCAATACGACGGCGCGCGGTTCACGCAAAAGAGCGTGTTCTGCACCACGCCCAGCGGCGGCGACGGCGGCATCTGGCAGGCGGGCAAGGGCCTGACCGCCGACGCAGACGGCAATATTTATCTGTCGATCGGCAACGGCACGTTTGATGCCAACAGTAAAGGCATCACGTCGGGCACCGATTACGGCATGTGCTACCTCAAGCTCAGCCCTGATTTGCAGGTGCTGGACTGGTTCGCGCCGTTTGACCAGAAGACGCAAAGCGATCAAGACCTGGATTTGGGCAACACGGGCCTGGTCGGTATTCCCGGAACGACGCGCCTTTTCGCCGGGGCCACCAAGTTTGGGGCGGGCTTTCTGCTGGACTCGCACGGGCTGGGCGGCTTTACCCCCAACGGGCCGGACAAAGTGGTGCTGCGCCTGAACGGGCTTTCCAGCAGCGACAACGTCGGCCAGAACCCCGTTGCGTGGGATGCTGGCGCTGTCAAATACGTGTATCTCTGGCCCAGCGGCTCCCAGTTGAAGCAGTTCGCGTATTCGCCCGCAGCGGGCAGCTTCAGCCCCGGCGGCGTGGCGAAGCAGACCGCAAGCCAGACAGCGGGCGGGTCGCTGGCCGTTTCTGCCGACGGCAGCGCCCACGGCATTGTCTGGGCTGTCGGCTATGACAGCGTGCTCCATGCCTTTGATGCCGCCGACGTGTCCAGGCCCGAGCTTTGGAACAGCAGCACGAATGCCGCCCGCGACGCTTTGGGTTCGGTCGGGCACTTTCAGTTTCCCACGGTCACCAACGGCAAAGTTTATGTGCCGACCGGGGCGGCGAGCATTGCCGTGTACGGCCTGCTGCGCCCTGTCTGGACAGCCAATTCCGTGTCTGTGGGGCAGGACGGCGCGGCGCATCTGCTCTGGAATAAGAGCGATGGCGCCAGCACCCTGTGGACGCTGGGGGCGAATGGGCTGCCCGCAAACAACTCCCCCGTGTTTGGCCCGTATGCAGGCTGGGCGGCACAAACCAGTGGCATGGGAGCACCATCCGCCACCGATTTGCTGTGGAACAACGCCGACGGGCGCACGACCGTGTGGAACGCCAATGCCGACGGCTCCCTGGCTGCCTCGCCTCCTGTCTTCGGTCCGTTTGCGGGCTGGACGGCTTTGGCCGCAGCCGCCGGGCGCGATGGCGGCAGCCGCTTGCTCTGGAGCAATGCCGATGGACGGGCAACGCTGTGGACACTCAGCGCGCAGGGCAGTCTCGCGTCGTCTCCACCCGTGTATGGCCCCTTTCCCGGCTGGGCGGCTGTGGGGGAGAGCGTGGGCGCAGACACTCTCACGCGCCTGTTGTGGGCCAATGCCGATGGGCGGGCGACGCTCTGGACATTGGGGGCAGAGGGGCAGCCGGGGAACGGTTCTCCCATTTTCGGCCCGTATGCAGGCTGGACCGCCAAAGCGATTGCGACCGGGGCGGACGGCCTGACGCGCGTGTTGTGGACAAACGCCGACGGGCGGGCAACGCTGTGGGTGATCCACGCAGACGGCAGCTTTGCGGACACTCCGCCTATCTTTGGGCCTTACGCGGGCTGGACTGCGGTTTCCCTGGCCGTGGGGCCGGACGGAAATGCGCGCCTTTTGTGGGACAACACAGACGGGCGGGCGACGCTGTGGACGGTCTCGCCTTCGGGCAACGCGAGTGGCTTTCAGGTGTACGGCCCGTACTGACTGAGGTTGAACGACGGCGCGAACTCTTGTGTGTGGGCCTGACAAGGCCGATATTGTTTTGCTTGACAACCAGCCTCCCGGCGTGTGCCAGGAGGGTGGTTTTTTGCAGGGCACTCTGTTCAGTTTCCAAACGCACTCCGAGGCACCCGTTTTTGCGCAGGGTTCGTTGGCACTGCAAACCGACTGTTTCCGCTTTGCTCAGGCTGATTAAGCGCGTACCGACGACGGAAGAAACTGTTCCGTCGTCGCAATACCGTAAGAAAGGGCAGGCTCCGCGTGTGCGCCGCCGCTGAGCACCCTGAGATTTGGGTTGACTTCGCAGGCGCATTGGGTCTATACTTGGGGTGTTGTCGGCTGAGATGGGGGAAAGTAAGCGGGCCGGTCGCTTCAGAGAGGGACGCCGGGAGCGGGCAAGCCTGCCCCCGTGCTGCAAGTGTCCCGCGCGCCGCCCGCCGAAGGTCGCCCCGGAGCCGTGATTGAAGAGTGTTCGCGCTGTCATCAACTGAAGCGCGGAAAGCAAGGTGGTACCGCGCGAGGGCTTTCCCCCCGCGTCCTTGCGGCAGGCTTCGGCCTGCCGCAGAGGATGCGGGGGGTTTTTGCATAAGCATTGGGTGGGCTGGCGCAGGCGGCGTGGCTTGGGACAGACAAGGCAGGCACAAGTGAGAGACATTGCTCTGGCAGAGACAGACGCGCAGATCGCCGCGTGTTTTCCAACTATGGCGCAATTGCGCCCGCACCTGGCGGAAGCCGAGTTTGTCGCCCGTGTCCGGCGCATGCAGGCGCAGGGGTATCAACTGGCGTTTGTGTCGGACGGCGGGCAGGTGCGGGCGGTTGCGGGCTTTCGCCTGACGGAGAACCTGTCTGCGGGACGCTTTCTCTACGTGGATGACCTGGTGACAGATGCAGCCTATCGGTCGCAGGGCTGCGGCGCGCGGCTGCTGGACTGGCTGCGCGACTATGCCCAGGCGCAGGAATGCCAGTTGCTGAAACTAGACTCTGGAGTGCAGCGTGCCGACGCCCATCGGTTTTATTTTGCGCAGCGCATGCACATTGCCGCCTATCATTTCGCCCTGCCGCTGGAAGACACAGCAGGATAAGAAGAGGAACCTCAAGGGCCACGGGCCGCTTCAGAACCGACACACAGCACGCTAAGGACAACCGCACATGGAAAAAGCCTACGAGCCACACGAGGTCGAAACGCGCCGCTACCAAGAATGGGAAGCCTCGGGCGTGTTCCACGCCGAGCCGACGCCCGGCAAGCCCAAATACAGCATCACCATTCCGCCGCCTAATGTCACCGGAAGCCTGCATATCGGGCACGCGCTCAACCATGCAATCCAGGATGCACTGGGCCGCTGGCATCGCATGCGCGGGTTCACGACATTGATATTGCCCGGCACAGACCACGCAGGCATTGCCACGCAGACAGTGGTGGAAAAAGAGATCGCCAAAGAAGGCCTGACCCGCTACGCATTGGGCCGGGAGGCGTTTGTGGAGCGTGTCTGGGCCTGGCGCGAGCAGTACGGGTCACGCATTATTGAGCAGCTCAAGCGCCTGGGGTGCTCCTACGACTGGCAGCGCACCCGCTTCACATTAGATAGTGGCTATGCCGAGGCCGTGCTGGAAGCCTTTGTGCGGTTTTATGACCAGGGCCTGATTTACCGAGGCAAGCGGCTGGTCAATTGGTGTACATACCACCGCACGGTTATTTCCGATATTGAGGTGGAAGAAGAAGAGCAGGCCGGGCACCTGTGGCATATCCGCTACCCCTATGCCGACGGCTCCGGGTATGTCACAGTCGCCACCACGCGCCCCGAAACGATGCTGGGCGATGCCGCCGTCGCGGTCAACCCCAAAGACGACCGCTATGAAGGCAAAGTAGGCAAAATGCTCGCTCTGCCCTTGTCAAATAGGCAAATCCCGCTGATTGCCGACGACTATGCGCAGGCGGAGTTCGGAACAGGCGCGGTCAAAGTCACGCCCGCCCACGATCCCAACGACTACGAAGCGGGCCTGCGCCACAACCTGCCCCAGATTACAGTCATTGGGTTTGACGGCGCCATGACGCCCGAAGCCGGGGAGCGCTATGCGGGGCTGGATCGCTACGAGGCGCGCAATTTGGCAGTCGCCGACCTGGAAGAATTGGGCCTGCTGGAGAAAGTGGAAGACCACCCGCACCGTGTCCCCACGTGCGAGCGCTGCCACACGACCATTGAGCCGCTGCTGTCCGACCAGTGGTTTATGAAGATGGCGGGCACGCCCATTGTGGGCAAAGCCATTCAGGTGGCGGAAGACGGCACAGTGAAGTTCGTGCCGGAGCGCTATCAAAAGACGTATTTAGGCTGGATGGGCGGCATCCGCGACTGGGCATTGTCCCGGCAGTTGTGGTGGGGCCACCGCATCCCTATCTATTACAAACCAGACGGCACCCATGTCGCCGCGCGCACCTGGGAGGAAGCCGTAGAACGGGCGGGCACCGACCAGCTTGTCCAGGACGAAGACGTGCTGGACACATGGTTTTCCAGCGCCCTCTGGCCGTTTGCGACGATGGGCTGGCCCGAAAAGACGCCCGATTTGGCGTACTTCTACCCCACCGACATGCTGACCACGGCGGCGGAGATACTGCGCCTGTGGGTGGCGCGCATGATTATGACCGGCGAAGAGTTCATGGGCGCGGAGCCGTTCCACGATGTTTATATCCACGCCACGGTGCTGGATAAAAAAGGGCGGCGCATGTCCAAGTCGCTGGGCAACGGCATCGACCCCGTGGAGATGATTGACAAGTACGGCGCGGATGCCCTGCGGTTTTCGCTGCTGCGCCTGGCCTCCAAAGGCCAGGATATTAAGTTCAGCGAAGACCGCGTGCCCGACGCCCGCAACTTCGCCAACAAGCTGTGGAACGCCGCCCGCTTTGTGCTGATGAACACCGAAGACTACGTGCCCGCGTCCCGGTTCACCGATGCAGGCGCACGTTCCCTGCCCGAGCGCTGGATTGTCTCCCGCCTGCAAAAGACAATTGAGAAGGTCAACGGGGCATTGGGCACATATGACTTTGACGAAACCTGCGCCGCAGTGTACGAGTTTGTGTGGAATGAATACTGCGACTGGTTCCTGGAGTGGTGCAAGCCCGCGCTGCAGGGCGCGGACGGCGCGGCCAAACACAGCGCGCAGGCAGCGGTGCTGGGCGTGCTGGAAACCACTCTGCGCTTGCTGCACCCGCTCATGCCGTTTATCACGGAAGAGGTTTATCAGGCTTTGCCCGGCGCGCAGGGCAGCATCTGCGCTGCCCCCTACCCCATCGCAGACGACGCATTGGGAGATGCCGACGCCGAGCGGGACATGGCCCTGCTGATTGGCGGCATCTCCGCCCTGCGCGCCCTGCGGGCCGAGTTCACGCCGCCGGGGCAGGAAAACGAAGCCGCGCGCGCGGCCATGATCGCCCGGCGGCTGACAGTTACGGTCGTGCCGGACAGCCCGTCCGCCGAGGCTGCCCTGAGCGCGCAATTGCCCACGCTTGTCACGCTCGCGCGTTTGGGCACAGTCACGGTTGCCGATGCCGCGCCTGTGGGACTAAAGACCGTGGCGACCGGCGTGCCGGGCGCGACGTTTTACCTGCCCGCAGAAGAGCTTCTGGAAGGCATAGACCCTGCCCGCGAAACCGTGCGCCTGAGCAGTGAAGTCGCCAAATTAGATAAAGAGCTGGCGGGCATCCAGGGCCGCCTGTCCAATGCGGGCTTTGTGCAGAAAGCCGCCCCGGAAGCCGTGGCAAAAGCGCGTCAGGACGCCGCCGACCTCGCCGCGCGCCGCCAAAAACTGGAAGCGCGCAAAGCTCTGCTTCAGTCTTTGTAACTATGGGCTTCAGTCTTTGTGAAAAGCCGCCGGGTATAATAGGTGGGCTGTTCGTGCGCAGGACAATCAGCGAGGGCGAACACGTCACGATTAGCTTGTGAAAGGGCATCAGCCATAGAAAAAGCGCTTCCTGTCTTCAACGACCCGCCCGGCGACGATGCTTGGGACGCATTCAACGCGCCAGGCGAGATCAGCCGACCGTCGGTGCGCAACCGCATGCGCGAAACGCGCCGGGAAACGCAGGCCCCGCCGGTAGTCCAAATCCCCGGCAAGAAGAAAGATGCCGCCTGGGCATGGCGTCAGGTCGGGTACGCCCTGTGGTCGGCCCAGTGGCTGATGCGGCATGGCCTGCCCAAAGACCTGTACTACTACGATGGCGGTATTGGCGACGAGCTGCTCATGACGACCGTCTTCCATGAGATGGGCAAGCGCGGCATGGCGCGGCCCGCTTTTATGAGCAAGTATCCCGACTTGTTCACCCATAATCCCGACATCGGCACGCTTCAGTCCTGGGACCCGCGCCTTTTAGAATTGTACAAAGCGTTCCGGCGCAAGCCCAAATATCCCTGCTACATGTATGAGAAGATTGCCGAGGCCGATGTGCATTACTGCCCGCCCTATCCGATGGTGGCGCGCATGTGCAAGATGTGCAGCCTCTTCGGCTCCATAGACATTCGCCCGTATCTGTATCTTACCGACGCAGAAAAGCAAGCGGGCCAGGTAACGCGCCGCCAGGTGGCGATTATGAGCAGCGGCATGAGCGCCCTGCACAAGCACCTTAACAAACAGTGGATGCCCGAGCGCTACCAGGCAGTTGTGGATGCCCTCCAGGGCCAGTATGACTTTGTGCAGCTTGGAGCCGCGAGCGACCCTGTGCTTGATGGCACGCTGGACCTGCGCGGCAAGACGAACCTTCGCCAGACAGCCGCCGTTCTCAGCCAGTCGCGGCTGTTTATCGGGCAGATCGGGTTTCTCATGCACCTGGCCCGCGCCGTGGACTGCCGCTCGGTAATCGTGTACGGTGGACGCGAGATGCCGTTTCAATCGGGCTATACCTGCAATGAAAATCTGTATACGCCCCTCACCTGTTCTCCCTGCTGGAAGGAAAACCAGTGCGACTTTGAGCGTGAGTGTTTGACGCGCATTCAGCCGGAGCACGTTCTTGCCGCTATCGGTCGTCAGATGGAGCGCGTCGGAGAGCCGCTGGCCCTGGACTCCTACACCATCCTGCCGGAGTAAAGACAGAGGCAAACCGGGCAGCGGGCGGGTACACTAGGCGTCAGAATGCACTCACGGACTGCTGCCGCCCTGCCCCTCGCCGCCATTCTTCTGCTGTCTTTGGCCCTGCGCGCCTGGGGCCTGGCTTGGGGACTGCCCACCGATACCCATTATTTCAGCTACCACCCGGATGAAAGCGTCGTGCTGCTCCACGCGATGGGCATGAACGTCTTTACCGGCCACCTGCTTCCCGGCTGGTACCACTACGGCTCCCTCCAGCTTTATTTAGTCAACTTTGTAAACTCTCTTGCGTTTGTCTTTGGCCTGGACAATATCGTCGTCAAAGACCTGGCGGTCGGCCATGCGCAGTGGGCGCGTTTGTATTGGATCGGGCGCGGCGTGACCGTCGCAATGGGCGTGGGCACCGTCTGGGCGACTTATGCCCTGGGACGGCGCTTGTGGGGACGCCCGGCGGGCTTGTGGGCTGCCCTGGCGCTGGCCGTGATGCCGCTGCACGCCCAGCACTCGCACTGGCTGACCGTGGATGTGCCTGCGGCGTTTTGGGGCACACTGGCCTTGCTGTGGACGGCGAAGATGAACGATGCCCTGCGCCAAGACGCGCAAAGCAAAGATGCCTGGCGCGGCGCGCTGTGGGCGGGCGTCTTCGCGGGCCTTGCATCGGCCACCAAGTACAACATGGCTTTGGCTTTGCTTCCCCTGCTGATGCTGTGCGTGCTGGGGCGGCATGTCAAGCTTCTCCTGATTGGCCTGGTATCGGCGAGCGCTGCTTTTCTCCTCGCGTGTCCGGGGGCCGTGCTGGACACGCGCGTGTTTGTGGCCGATGTGAGCTTTGAATGGGTGCATGTCAGCCGTCAGCCCGGCCTGACTTTCGCGGGCACGGGCAATGGGTTTGTTTATGCCGTCACGCACACGCTGACTGCGGGGCTGGGTTTGCCGCTGCTTCTTCTGGCGCTGGTTTCCGTGTGTTATGCGGGCGTGCGGCGCACGCGCGGCGATGGCCTGCTGGCGGCGTTTGCCGTGCCCTACTTCTTTGTCATCAGTTTGGCGGCGGTGCGCTATGCCCGCTACGCGGTTCCGCTGCTGCCCCTGCTGGCCTTGTGGAGCGGGCGGCTGCTGGCGGACTGGACACCTCCCCGCCCGCGTCCCCGTTTCGTTTTACGCGCCTCTGTGATTGCTCTTGTGCTTGTGCTTACTTTCGCGGACTGCATCACTTTAATTCGCCCGATGGCGCAGGCCGACCCACGCGACCGTGCGCTGGCCTGGCTCCGGCAGGCCCCTGCCCCGGCCACTGTCGGCTTTGCCGCGCAGCCCTGGTTTCAAACGCCGCCCCTCAGCCCTTATTTTTCCCTGCCGAAGCGGGGGGGTTGGCGTCAATTTGCGCCGCCGGGCACCCCCACCCGCCTGAACTCTCAGGGGCGGCAGTGGAGCATCGCCGCCCCGAATACCGATTGGGACACCACTCTTCTCACCCAAGACCCGCCGCATTTTATTGTTCTTTCCGAGTATGATTACCGTGATGCTTTGCGCCTTCATGATCCACGCGCGCAGGCGTTTCTGCTTATCCTGCGCCGGAACTACGCGCAGGCGGCGGCGTTCAGCGGCCCCTCGCCTTTGTTCCGCCTGCACAGCACAATCGGCGGCCTGCCGACACAGGACTTGCCCCACGATATGCTTTATCCCGACCCGACACTCTTGATTTATCAGCAAAGGAACTAATGGACTATGGACAAACAGCGCGCCCAGGCGATTTTGGATGGATTTACCGGCAAAAAGGTGCTGGTGGTGGGCGATGTCATGCTGGACGAATATGTCTGGGGACGCGTCAGCCGCATTTCCCCCGAAGCGCCCGTGATGGTCGTGGATGCCGACCGGGAAACCTATGTGCCCGGCGGCGCGGCCAATGTCGTCAATAACCTGTGCGCCCTGGGCGGCGCGGCGTCTATTGCAGGCATTATCGGCGAAGACGGCGCGGGGGCGAAGCTCATGGAAAAGCTCCGCGAGGAGGGCGCAAACACCGATGGGCTGATTTCCAGCGCGACGCGGCCCACCACGCGCAAAACGCGCATTATCGCCCATTCGCAGCAGGTGGTGCGGGTGGATCACGAGCAGCGCGAAGAGGTGCAGGGCGAGGCGCGGGCGCTGATCATGGATTATCTGCACACGGCCATTCCCGACTGCGATGCCGTGCTGCTGTCCGACTACCAAAAGGGCCTGCTGAGCCGCGACATGGTGCGGGCGGTGGTGGAGCAGGCGCGCGGGGCGGGCAAGATTATCACCGGCAATCTGAAGCCGCAGGGCATCGGCGCGCATGCCCGCCTGACCGTGATCACGCTGAACCTGTCGGAAGCCAGCCAGGCGACCGGGTTTCTGCTGGAGGGGGCCAGCGAAGACACGCTGCGCGAGGCGGGCCGGGTCATTTTGCGCAACTCCGGCTCGGATCATGTGCTGATTACGCGCGGGGCGCAGGGCCTGACATTGTTCAGTGCGGACGGCAGCGAGGCGAGTGTTCCCGCGCATCCTGTGGAAGTGTACGATGTGGCGGGCGCGGGCGACACGGTGATCTCCACGCTGACACTCACTTTGGCGGCAGGGGCGACCCCGGCGGAAGCGGTCACGTTGGCAAACTGCGCGGGGGCGGTGGTTGTCCGCAAAGTCGGTGTTGCGACGGCCATGCGGGAAGAAATCCTCGCGACGGTGCTGCACGAAGGCGCCTGACCTCGCAAAGACAACGCGCGCCTTGACCGCCGCTCAAAGCAAAGCCCCTCGCCCCCGAGAGTAAAGTCTCTGCTGATGACGCAGAGAGCTGCGGAGGCGAGGGGCTTATTTTCTGCCAAAAGCTCGGTTACGGCACGGCGGGCGTAGAAATGGGCAGCGGCGCGATGGCCGCTCCCAGCCCAGCGCCGCGCTTTTTGCCCCGACCCCCGCGTGCCCTTGCAGGCAGCACGCGCACCTCCAAAGCCGTCGGTGCGGCCATGCCGCCGGTGACGCGCGCTTCCACAGTCTCGCCGACGCCCACATCCGTCAGGCTTCCGGTGGTCAGCGTTTCCACCCGCGCGGTCGGCGCGAGGGTCACGGTAACCACGACATTGCCCGGCGTGGTCAGCGTCAGGGCCGGAGTCAGCGTGGTGATGGTTCCTTCCACGCGCTTGGGATGGAAGCCTGCGGCACGCTTTGGCGCGCGGCCATTGGCGCGGACAGGCTCTGCGGGCAGCACGACAATTCGGTCGGAAGAGAGCGTGGGCGCGTCGGGCGTCGCCGTTCCATAAGCGGCCACGCGGTCGCCAACCTTCAGCGAGGCGGTCGTGCCCGCGCCGGTGACCAGAACCCTGGCCTCCGGGGCCAGCAACACGGTGATTGGCGCTGCCGCGCCGCGCGGCTGCACGGTGAACGTGCGTTTGACTGTATCTACGGCTGTTACGCGGCCCTGCACATGGTCGGCGTTTCCGGCCCCGGCATGCGCGGCGGGGGGAGCGGGAGCCGCCGTGGATACAGGCGGCAGCGCCGGGTAAGCTGGGGCCGTTTGCGCCGCACCTGCGGACAAGGGGCACAGCAGCAGCGCGGTCAGTGGAACAAACAAGTGGGGTTTCATGGGTGGTCAGTCTCCTCAAAGCAAAATCGCTAGGCAGGCAGATTGACGCACAGGGGACTTCAATTGTTCACGGCTATGCTGCATAATCGCGCGACTGAACCACGCCCTCAACAGAACCACGCCCTGAAGCCCTCCGGGTCTGCCAGTGCAGGGCACGGCTATTTGGACAAAACCCCTTCGGGGCTGCGGAGAGAACCTGCTCTTCCTCTGCTCTTCAGCCCTGAAAGGGCTTTTGTCCGCTCAGCCATGCCCTGCCCTAACAGACCCGGAGGGCTTCAGGGCGTGGTTCTGCCAGCTTCCGGGTCTGCCAGCGCAGCAAGGGAACCAGGGCCGCGCGAGGCGCCGGGTGAGGGGCAATTTTCCCTCGCCGCGCCCCTTAGCGCAGGCGGAACCCGTACACGCCGCCGTTGCTGTTGCCGGCAATCACCACATCCTGCGGGCCGGTGCCCGAGGCGGCGGGGGCCGCATCCCATTCTCCCAGTGCCCTGGTGTCCGCAGCGGGCATGAACGCCACGGCGCTGCCGGGTCGGTCTGTCGGCACGGCGTAAAAGCCGCCCGCAGTGTCTCCGACATACAGCGTCGGCGCGGCGCCATCCTGCGAAGGCCACAGCAGGGGCGCGGCCCGGAACGTCGTCCCCGCCGCCCCGCCCGGCGCGAACGGCCAGCCCGGCAGTCCGGCCGTGCCGTCGGCGGTATGCACCACATACACCGAATGGTTTGCGGCGGCGACATACAGCAGGCCATTGGCGGCATCCAGCGCGGGCGAAGCGGCCACCGGAACGGCCAGGTCGGTCACGCTCCCGGCAGGCCAGCGCGGGTCGGGCAGCAGGCTCGCCGCGTCAAATGCGGCCACGCGCCCGCCGGCAGTCACTCCCAGCAGACAGTTTTGGACTGTATCCAGGGTCAATGACCCCGCCGCCCGGCTGCCCAGCCCCACGCGCCGTGAAGGCAGGCCATTGCGCACCAAAGTCCCCCACCCGTTCACGCCCATCAGCCATGCGCTGCCGTCTTCATTGGCAGCCGTGGGGTTGCCCGCCAGGCTGATGTCGCTCCAAACCGTGCGGCGCTGCACCGCCCCGCGCGCCGCGGTGAAGCTGTACAGCATGCCCCGGTCGCCCGGCACGGTAATCAGGCTGCCGTCGGACGACACCAGGGGCCGTGCCCGCCAGGAAGCCGTGCGCGCCCCCGCCACAAAAGCCGCCCACAGCGGCTGCCCTGTTTGGGCATCCCAGGTCATCAGTCGGCCTGAATCGTTGCCTGCGGACACCTGCCGGCGCCCATCAGGGGTCGTATACACGGCGGGCGCACAGCGCACCCGCGCATTTGTCTGCCGCCGCCACAGCACGGTTCCCGGCGTGGCCCCCGCTTCGGATGTGGCGGCAATCGCATACAAAGCGCCATCATCCGACCCCACATAGGCGATGCCGTTAGACAGGGTCGCTTCTCCCAAGACCGGGCCGCCGGTCTGCACGCGCCACCCGAGCTGCAAAGCGGCGGCCTGGGCCGGAGCCGCTTGCAGCGTGCCGGTAAACAGCGCCATCTGCGCCGAATCGGCCTGCGAGGTGAGCTGCACGCTGACTTTCCCGCCCTGATCGAGGCTCGCCGGGCCTGTCACCCGCAAAAAGCAGTGCAGGCTTTGCCCGGCATCCAGGGCTAGCGGCAATGAAAGAGCTGTCGTTTCCGCAGGCTGATACTTGCCGTCGCCATTGGCGTCCTGCACCAAAACCGCGCTCCAGCCATCCGGCACGGAGACAGTCACGGCAAAGTTGTCGCTGCCCGTGCCCGTGTTCTGGATCAGCAGCGGAAACGCGCACACTGTCTGTCCCGCAGTGGCCTGCAGCGCAGCCGATGCGGGCTGCACCGCCACTCCCCCGACCTTGCCCACCACAAACGATGCCGAGTTGGACTGGCACGTTTCTTCCGTGCTGTCCGGCAGCGCATATGACGCCGTGACCGCCGTCGTGACAATCGTGCCCGGCACAGGCGCCGCCCCTCCCACGCTCTGGGACAGCAGAATGCCCGAGGCAATCCACAGCCCATTCAGCCTGCCGCGCCATGTATTCTTCGAAGATGCTATATTTATATTACCAAACATTTGGACTTGCTCCTTAAGGTCTTAGCAGCACGCGTGCCGCTGTTCTAGTTATCGGAAGACGCCGGGCGAGAAACAGGCCTCGCGGCAAAAACCCACAACAATACCGGGGTTTCCCTTGACCCGGCGGATGGCTTGGAGCAAGCGGCGGACTTGAGCAGGAGGAGCTTCGGCGTTGTGAGCGCGTGCCAAGCGCGTACCAACGACGGAAGAAACCGTTCCGTCGTTGGTATGCCTTTGGAAAGCCGGGGAAACGCGTAAGCAACGGCAAGCAGAGCGTAAGCAACGGCAAGCAGAATGCCATCGACGCGGGGCAAACAGAAAGCCCGCAGTGTCAACAGGGGCCAAATCTCTGCTCTTCGCGCTTCTTTTGTGGCTGGGCAGACGCGCTAAACGTAAGCCAGAACGCACAAGGCGAGATAATCATAAACTCCGGCACAAACACAGTCGCTTGGCAGGAATGTGCTGTACAATAGCAGCATGGCGTCCTGAAGTGCTCCTCGCGGTCGGCACTTGGGCCGTGACTACACTGCTGCACGACCCCACCGCACGAAAGGCGCGCCCTTTATGAACTTCTCACGCACGCACCGCTGCTCGCCCTCGCCCCGCCCGTTGCCGCGCCGGAGCCGTCGCAGTTCGCCGCTCTCGCCGTCGGCATTCTTGGCCTAGGCGCACTGGCGCTCAAGGCCCGCAAGCGGCAAGCCCTGTAGTTAACTGATGTTATGCAAAGGGAGCCTGCCCCTCTGGAAAGAGCGGCAAGCCGGGGCAAACAGTCATTGGCAGAGATAAGAACCGGGGGCAAACAAACCCCCGTCAGAGACGCGGCCAAGCCCTCACGGGCATAAGAAAGAGTTAAGCCACAAGTGACAGAGGTCTTTCTTCCGTCCGAAGGACGTGGCTGCGTCCCTTGCCGGGGGCATATCCCCGGTTCTTATCTCTGCCAATGACTGTTTGCCCCCGGTACTCTGCGTAACATCAGTAATTAAGCCTCACGCGAGAGTCTCGGCATGTCCGGCAGCCCCGGCAGAGTGTTCTGCCGGGGCTGTTTCTTTGCCTGCTCAGGTACAATCACGGCAAAGCAATCATTGCGAGGAGCCGACGCCATGACCGTATCGCAAAAGATTATTTACGACATTGCCGCCCGCGGCCAAGCGCTCTACGAGCGCGCTATCCGGCAGCACGTGGAGCCGCAGCACATCGGCAAGTTTCTCGTGCTGGACGTGGACACCGGCGAGTACGAGATTGATGCTGACGACCTTCCTGCCTCAGACCGCCTGCTGGAGCGTGTCCCCAACGCTCTGCTTTTTGGCATCAGGATTGGCTCTGCCACGGCCTACAAGCTTGGCGCACATCTGGGGAAAACATACTGATGATGACGGGCAGCATCACCACCGAGCGCGAAGCGGTTCTCCGCCTGAGCATCCGCAGCAGCGACGGAGCAGAAGTCACGGTGGAGACAATCGTGGATACGGGCTATAACGGCGCGCTTACGCTGCCGCAGGACATCATAAACACTCTGGCATTGCCTTGGCGCGGCGCGCCTGGTGACGCTGGCTGATGGAAGCGAAGTGCAGCTTGGCATCTACCGGGCTGTTGTTCTGTGGCACGGGGAAGAACGCGCCATCCAAACCCTCGCCGCGCCGCTGGCTTAGCCCGTCGAGCCAAGAGCATCCGCCGCTCACCCTGGTTAGAATAAGCCGCAGGCTCCGGCACAAACACCGGTGTTTGACAGCCTCGGCGCAGGGCGGTACAATAAAACACGCGAAAATAACTGTCACACGGGGGCAAAAGAACCCTAAAGAATGTCTGAGGAGACGCCGACAATAAGAATGTCGCAGAATAATCTGCGGCGCGAAGTTTAGATAAAGGCAAACCCGACCGAAAGACGGGGACGCAAAGCCGCTGGGTCTAAGATCGCCGCAAGGCGGTTATGATCGCCGGGCCGCCACATCGCTGCATGAGAAACCGTTTCGCAAGGACAGTTTCCAAATTCAAGCAGAAATGAAGGCAGGGAATATGAAAATTACAGACACAGAGTCATTGCGGGCAGGTCAAGTTTCTCCGGTCACGCAGGCGCAGGCACTCGCGCCTCAAAACAAAGCTGTGACGCAGGCTTATGGCAAAGGGGCCACTCCTGCCGCCCAGGTCGAGTTTTCCGACAAGGCGCAGGCGATTGCGGTCGCCGCCGTGGCCGTGGACGCCGCCCCCGACGTGCGCGAAGGCCTGGTCGCCAGGCTCAAGTCTCAGGTGGATGCGGGCACGTACCATGTCAGCAGCAAGGATATTGCCGAGCAGATCGTGCGCCGGGCGCAGGCGGATCGTATTCGGTAACTGTTCGCAGCAGTCTGCAAGGGCTTTGCTGCATAAATCGTCTCGGTTGAGATGTGCGTGCGCGGCAGATGAGATGTGCGTGTGTGGCAGTGTGGCAGCAACAGTGTCACGGGGTTGAAACCCTGTGCTACCGTTACAAAACCCGCCTTCGCGGGTTAGGAACGGATTTGTCCTAACCCACGCAGGTGGGTTTCGTAATGCTAGGCCCGCATTTCAATGCGGGATACGCAGCGATGCTTTATGCAACAAAGCAGTCTGAAAGTATTCGCACGGATGTTCGCACAAGCCTGGGGGCCACTCCCCAGGCTTTTTTGCGTGCGGGGAGGGATTAGCGCGCCCGCCGCCGAATGAGATGGCATGAACGAGCAGCAAACAGCGCCGATGGCGCATTCGGGAGGGCGAAGCCGATGACATGGACTTTGGCGGTCGTCAACCAAAAGGGCGGGGTCGGCAAGACGACCACGGCGGTGAACCTGGCGGCAAGCCTGGCAGCGGCGGGCAAGCGCACCCTGCTGGTGGACTGCGACCCGCAGGGCAATGCAAGCAGCGGGCTGGGAATAGACAAAAACGCGCTGGAGCATTGCTTGTATGATGCGCTGGTGGAGGGGGTTCCTCTTGCCCAGGTGATCCACAAAGATGTGCTGGTGCCGGGGCTGGATGTTGTCCCGGCAACATTGGAGCTGGCGGGGGCGGAGATGGCGATGATTTCGGAGCTTTCGCGCGAAACCATCCTCAAGAAGACACTGCGTCCGGTGCTGTCGCAGTATGCGTATGTGCTGATTGATGGGCCGCCGTCTTTGGGCCTTTTGACGCTCAACATATTAACGGCAGCGGATGCTGTGCTGATCCCCATTCAGTGCGAGTATTATGCCCTGGAAGGCATCTCGCAGCTGATCGGCATTGTGGAGCGCGTGCAGGGCCAATTGAACCCCAAGCTGACTATCGGCCTGGTTGTCTTGACCATGCATGACGAGCGCATCAACTTATCCCGGCAGGTGGTTTCGGAAGTACGCGAATACTTTGGGGACACAGCCGCAAAGACAATCGTGCCGCGCAATGTGCGCCTGAGCGAAGCGCCGTCGTTCGGGCAGCCGATTTCGCTGTACGACCCAAAGTCAAAAGGCGCGCAGGCATATGCCGAACTCGCCCAGGAGGTAATCGCGCTTGGAAAAGAATAATCTGCCGAAGTCTTCTCTGCTGGACCGAACCAAAGGCGCCGACAAAAATCGCCTGGGGCGGGGCCTCTCCGCCCTGCTGCCGCCCGCGCGAGCCGTGCCCGCCGTCCCGCCGTCCCCGGCCGTGCCCGACGAAGAAATCGCGACGCCTGTCACCGCAGAAGCGGAAGCGCCGGGAATAGAGCGCGTGCCGCTGCGATCAATCGTGCCCAATACATTGCAGCCGCGCCAAACCTTTGACCCGGAAGCATTGGAAGACCTCGCCGAGTCGGTGCGGGTGCATGGCGTATTGCAGCCGATCATGGTGCGTCCTCTCGGCGCAGGACGCTACGAGCTGGTGGCGGGTGAGCGGCGGTTCCGGGCGGCGGAAAAAGCGGGATTGACCGAGTTGCCCGCCGTTATCCGCGCGATGACGGATGAAGAGTCATTGGTTATCGCTTTGATTGAGAACATTCAGCGCGAGGACCTGAACGCGATTGAGGCCGCGCGCGGCTACCGGCAGTTGATGGATCAGTTCCACCTGACACAGACCGAGCTTGCGCGTCAGATCGGCAAATCGCAGCCGACGGTCGCCAATGCGATGGGCCTGCTGCGCCTGCCCGAAGAGATGCAGTCCAGCATTGGGGCGGGGCAGATTTCCGGCGAGCATGGCCGCCTGCTGCTGACGATCAAGGATGACATGCAGCGTTTGTCGGTATGGCGTGCCGCCGTGGACCAGGGTTTGAGTGTCAAGGAGATGCGTCTTATGATGGCGCAGGAGCCATTACCGCCCGGCGCACGGGCGCAGTCGGCCCCGGCAGCGGCTAAAGACATTCACTGGCAGGGCCTCGAGGATAAGCTGCGGGCGGCACTGGGCATGAAAGTGGGCATTAAGCTGGGCCGCGAGGGGCGCGGGACGCTGACGATTGAGTTCTCCGACGCCGACGAGATAGAGTATCTGCTGGAGAAAATCCACCCGGCAGCGTAGAAATTATGAGTCAACTGATAATTTACCGCGAGATGGCATGATTATAATGGCACACAGCAGATCTCGCCGCCCTTTAATGATTATCAGTCAACTAATAATTCGTGAATGTAGAAAGCGTACATTGTTAGCTGATGCCACGCAGAGTGCCGAGGGTATAAAATTCTAGATTGCCGCCTTTCTAAGAGAGCACACTCCTGCTGCGTAACGGCAGTTATTAGTTGACTCATAGTTTGGGCGAAGCACCGTCTTGCATTATGAGTCAACTGATAATTCCCACAAGGCAAAACAAAGGTTGCGTGTACGAATTGTGTTGAGTAAGGATACGTCAACAGCCCCGATCCGCAGGAGGTGCGGCGGCACAATTTATTCTGTCTTTCCATGCGGCGGCACAGCAGATGATGAGACACAATCACACCTGGGCACTGCGCGTTTTGAGAGGAAATTGCAGGAAAGATTGCTGTTGTATGGGGAGCGCAGCTTAGCACTGGCAGGGTTGCAAGATAATACCGTGGCATTCACATGGTTTGTGAATGCCGGCTGGCGAGATTGTCCCCGGTGATATGCGTTCAAAGGAACATGCCACAGCAACTGTGGCCGAGCATCTGCCTGTCGCCCAATGACTATGGATTTGGAATGCACAGAAAGAAAGAGCCGGTGATGCGCTAGAATTATCAGTTGACTCATAATTTACCATAAACAGGGACTTTGATCTATGCTTTGTATTTCTTGTCGTGCATCGGCAGGCCTGGAAGGTGCCTGGAAGGCGGAGACTTTGCGATAGCAGTCATACGCAAGCATACTGGGGGTGCCAGGGCAGAGCCGGTGCAGAGCATTGATTGAACAGTGAACCATGCCCTTCAGGGCGTGGTTCTATTGAGGGCATGGTTCAGTCGCGCAATTATGCAGAAAAGCCAATATGAGTGGTAAATATAAGTCAACTAATAATTCCGTGAGCTATAAGGCTGAATTATCAGTCAACTGATAATCTTTATTAGGGGCACTTAGAAAGCAGAAAAACGGTTTGCGATGATTGCAGAAACAATTTCGGTGGGTACGGAGCTGCTGCTGGGGCAGACATTGGACACGGATGCCGTATTTATCGCACAAATGCTGTCAAGATTAGGGATTTCCATCCACTTCCGCAGCACGGTGGGCGACAATCGCGAACGGATGCAGGAGGCGATCCGTCTGGCACTGTCCCGCGCCGATTTGGTCATTACCATCGGCGGACTGGGGCCGACGATGGACGATCTGACCAAAGAAACAGTCGCCGAAGTTCTAGAAATCGGCTTTCAGGAAGACTCGGAGCATGCCCAATGGCTCCGAGAACTTCTGGCAACGCGGGGAAACACCGCCCCGCCTCCAAGTTTCATGAAGCAGGCATTAATCCCTGAACAGGGGCGCGGCCTGCCCAATCCCAATGGAACCGCACTCGGCGCATTGTTTGAGAAAGACGGCAAGATTGCAATCTGCCTACCAGGGCCGCCCAATGAGCTTGTCCCAATGGCGGAGCAAAGCGTGGAGCCGTTCCTATTGGAGCGGACATCCGGGGCGCGGCAGGTGATCGTTTCGCGGGTGCTGCGGATTGTCGGCATGGGTGAGTCAAGCGTGGAAGAGCGCGTTCGCGACCTGATGCTGGGCAGCAACCCCTCGGTCGCGCCGTATGCCAAAACCGGCGAGGTACATCTGCGTGTCACGGCACGTGCGTCAAGCGATGAAGAAGCGCAGGCGATGATCTCGCCTGCCGAAGCCGCCCTGCGCGAGCGGTTGGGGGATGTGATTTATGGCACCGACCAGGAAACGCTGGAACAGGCGGTAGTCGGACTGCTAATCGCGCAGGGGAAGAGCCTGGCGGCAGCGGAGTCCTGCACGGGCGGCCTGATCAGCAAGCGAATTACGGATGTGCCGGATGCCTCGCGGGTGTTTGGGCTGGGGCTGGTGACCTATTCCAATGAAGCCAAAACGCAGTTTTTAGGAGTGCCGAAAATCCTGCTGGATGAGTTTGGGGCGGTCAGCCCGGAAACGGCCCGCGCGATGGCGGAAGGAGCACGACGGGCGGGCGGTGCAGACATCGGCATCAGCGTGACAGGGATCGCCGGGCCGGGCGGCGGGTCGGAAGCAAAGCCGGTCGGGACGGTGCAGATCGGGCTGGCCTGGGAGGGCGGCAGCATGTCCCGGCACGAGCGCATTCTTGGGGGCCGCGCGGATGTGTCGTATCGGGCGGCACAGGGCGCGCTGGCCCTGGCACGGCGCTTTCTGCTGCACCCGAATGCCCCGGAGTTTCTCGCGGAGGCATCCAGTGAAAGGATCAGCGCGTGATCTGGAACGGACTTTTGGTTACATTGGCGCAGCCGACATGGAACTTTGACAACAAAGAATACCGAGGCGTAGCCTATGGCAAACCCTGGCCCTTAGAGAGTCTATTTGCACCGCATGAAAATCAATACGATCAGGACTTGATTTATGCAGTCAACAGCTTGATTGAAGGCCGTTATTTTGGTGCTGTCAGCGATGGCATCTATCCGCCTTCGGTAGTCGCAGACACAGCCCTGGCAGTGCGGTACGCCTTGCGCTGCCTGGAATGGGGCATTGATACACGCATTTTGCTGTGTGCTACTGACCGCTCGTGGCCTGTTATGGAGAACAATGCGGCAGCAACAATGCGGCAGCACTCCAAAGTGCTGGGCTACGACTATGCCTATAGTTCCTGCGACTTCTCGCCGCTTGCGCTGAATGAACAGGAATTGATTGACCCCGCATTAGGCTTGCTTCCGCAGCAGCGCAATGCGTTTGGCCTCTTTGACGCGAAAAGCGAGGTCGCTACATATATTGAAAGACGCAATATGTTCATGGCGGCAGCAGGGGAAACTTATATTATGAAGGACGGCATTCGCGTGAGAAGCACACCACTGGAAGACAATGGCGACTTTGTTGTATGGCAAGTGCATGAGGTTGAGCAGAACATTCTGCAAAAAGCCCGATAAGCCCGAAAATAGGGTATAATATCGTACAGACGTTCCCCTTTCGTTTGCAGTCTAAATCAAGTAAAATATAACGAAGACGGCGCACCGGCGGGCACACAAGGAGAAATCATTGGATAAAGAAAAAGCATTGGAACTGGCGATGACGCAGCTGGAAAAGCAGTTCGGCAAAGGCAGTGTCATGCGCCTGGGCGAATCGCCTCGCATGACGGTAGAAGCCATTTCCACAGGGTCGCTGGCTCTGGACCTTGCCCTGGGCGTCGGCGGCGTGCCGCGCGGACGGATCACGGAAATTCATGGGGCGGAGTCGTCGGGCAAAACGACCATTGCATATCATATTGTGGCTGAAGCGCAGAAACTGGGCGGCGTGGCGGCGTTTGTGGATGCCGAGCACTCGGTCGACCCGGAATACGCACGCAACCTGGGCGTGGACATCAACAAGCTCTTGATCTCGCAGCCGTCCACGGGCGAAGAAGCCCTGGAGATTATGGATGCCCTCGTGCGCAGCGGGGCCGTGGACGTGGTCGTGCTGGACTCGGTGGCGGCCCTGGTGCCCAAAGCCGAGATTGAGGGCGAGATGGGCGACAGCCATATGGGCTTGCAGGCGCGTTTGATGTCGCAGGCCATGCGCAAGCTGAACGGCTCCATTTCCAAGACCAACACGGCGGCGATCTTTATCAATCAAATCCGCGAAAAGATCGGGGTCATGTTCGGCAACCCGGAAACCACGCCGGGCGGACGTGCCTTGAAGTTCTACGCGAGCGTCATGCTGGATGTACGGCGCATTGAAACCTTGAAGCAGGGCACGGACATGGTCGGCAACCGGGTCAAGGTCAAGGTGGTCAAGAATAAAGTCGCGCCTCCGTTTCGCCAGGCCGAGTTTGACATTATGTTCGGCAAGGGCATTTCCCGCTCCGGCTCCATTATCGACATCGGCGTGGAAATGGCATTGATTGATAAGCGCGGGTCGTTCTTCGCGTACAACGAAACGCGGATCGGGCAGGGACGCGAGAACGCCAAGCAGTACCTGGAAGAGCATCCCGAGATGATGGATGAGCTTGAGGGAATTATCCGGGGCGATGAGAAGGCCGCCGAAATCCTCACCGTCGGTGCAGCGGAAGAATGAGCAGTCTTGTCTTGATTCAGGAGGAACAGACCTGATGGCCCAATCCACACAAGCTCCTGTGACAGAGGATGTTTCCGCTTTATTAATGGCGGGTGAGCTATCGCCAACCTTCCAGATGACCACAGCGGTGCTGCCGGAGTCCGGGATACACATTGAGTATTCCGGCAAAGTCAGCACCCGCTTTGTGCTGGGTAAACTGCGTCCGCGCGTGCAGCGTCGTCAAAACCATCTCTCTTGCGGTTCTGACAACGCCCAGGCGCGCAATCTTGTTGTGGAAGGCGACAACCTGCAAGTCATGGCATCGCTGTACCGCTACCGGGGGCAGGTTGACCTGGTGCTGGCCGACCCGCCGTACAACACAGGCAATGACTTCCGCTACAATGACCGTTGGGAGCATGACCCCAACGACCCAGACCCCGGCACATTGGTCACGCTGGAAGACGGCAGCCGCCATACCAAGTGGATGCAGTTTATGGGGCCGCGCCTTGCCATGATGAAGGCAATGCTCAAGCCAGGCGGCGTGTGCGCGGTCTGCATTGACGAGCGGGAGTTGTTTCGCTTGGGAATGCTGATGGATGAGGTGTTCGGGGAATCAAACCGGATTGCCATCATCAATTGGCAAAAGTCGTACTCAGCCAAGAATGACTCGGCGCATGTTTCCACTGCTACCGAATACGTGCTGGTGTACGCCAAAGCAAAGGAAAAGGCGCAGACGGCGCTGTTAGAGCGCACGGAGGCCATGAACGCGCGTTATAGCAACCCTGACAATGATCCGAACGGGGACTGGTTACCAAACGACGTAAATGCTAAGGCACATACTAAGCCTGAAGATTACGGCATTCAAAGTCCGTTTACGGGTGAAATTCATTACCCTGCCGGTTCTGGGCGCTGGCGTAAGCGTAAGGCAGACTTAAAAAAGTGTCTTGAACAATGGGGTAGCGAGTTTATAGAGGCAAAAGACCCTAAAGCCTCGCTACCATCGCTTGTGCTTAAAGGCACTGTTTTACAGGGCAACAGATTAATCACACCTACTTCTGTACTTGAAGAAGCAAAACGCCATGCGATTGAAATACAGGAAAATCAAGTTTGGCCTAGCCTTATTTTCCTTGCTGAAGGGGAAGGCAGGCCTCGCCTAAAAAGATACTTAAAGGATGTTAAGAAGGGACGTGTACCAACTACTTATTGGGCAGACGAAGAGTACGACATGCCTCTTGTCCTTGATAGTCAATCATGGGAACACACGGAAAGCGGTCACAGCCAGTCAGGTATTAAGGAACTAGCTGCCATTGTCGGCCCCAAGCATGCCTTTGAGACAGTCAAGCCGCTCAAGCTCATCAGCAAGATTATCCAAATCTGGTGCCCGCCGTCGGGCATTGTGCTTGACCCGTTCGCAGGATCCGGCACAACCGGCCATGCCGTGCTGAACTTGAATGCAGAAACAGACGCCACGCGCCGCTTTATCCTGATTGAACAAAGCCGCTCGGCTCGCAACGACAACTACGCGCGAACGCTGCTCGCTGACCGCCTGCGCCGGGTGATTACAGGAGATTGGCAAACCGGCCCACAAACGCCTGTTCCCGGTGGCTTTACATTCAAGACCAGCACCAGCCAGATTGACCGGGCTGCCGTGCTGGCAATGCAGCGCGAAGAGATGGCGGACCTCGTGCTAATGTCGCATTGGGACGTGCAAACGCGCAAAGGCCCGCTGCTGACAACCCTGGTTCACAAGGGCTGCAAGTATTTGGTAGCGAAGGATATTGCCCAGAACGGCTATTTTCTCGTATGGGAAGGGCCGGACACGCGCACGCCGCTGACGATGGCCGCGCTGGGCGCGATTGCTGAGGAAGCAAAGAAGGAGGGGCTTTGCGGCCCGTACCATGTTTACGCGCGCACATCTCATGTGCAGTCGCCTAACCTGCTGTTCTACAAAATCCCGGATGAGATACTAAGCAAAATTGGCTTTAACGATGCGTTTGGGATGGGAGATGGCGATGATTGAACTGTTCCCATTCCAATTGGGAGCCTCAGCCACAATTGCAGACCGATACCGAGCGTTTATGACCGACCCGGAACGGCCCACGCGCAAGGGATACGGCAAGCTGCCTTTTTACCAGAGCCTTCAAGCTTTGACAGGGGCAGGTAAGACGCCTATCATAGCTGACGCGCTGACTCAGATGCGCACTGTCTTTCCCATTGAGCCGGTCGTGCTGTGGGTGTCTAAAGGCAAAGTCGTGGTGGAGCAGACGCTTGCCAACCTCCAAGATGGTGGCAAGTACCACCACCTCGTCCCTGCATTTGCGGCCATGCCGCTCCGGGATTGTACACAGAATGACTTGGAAGATGCGACCGTTGGCCTTATTGTTCTAGGGACAACGGCTATGTTCAACACAAAGGACAAGGAAGCCCGGCGCATTTTTGAAGTGCAGAAAGATACCGGCGGCATTTCACTGTGGAATGCGCTCATCCAGCGCACGACGGGAGACGGCAAAAAGCGTCCCCTTGTCGTCTTTTACGATGAAGGCCACAACCTCAGCGATCAGCAGTCGGATTTGCTTCTGGAACTAAAGCCGGAAGCCATCATTTTAGCCTCTGCCACGCCGAGGCTGCCCGTCAGACTTGGAGAAATCATTGACCTGCTTCAGCGCAACGGCTATGCCGAAGCCGACTTAGGCACCGCCATTCGCAGCACGGATGTTGTGGAAGCAGAGCTTGTCAAGCGTGAAGTGCAGCTTGGGGGTTATGTCACTGCTGAGGAAGTTGCCATTGCCGCAATGCAAGCAGACTACGATGACTTGAAAAGCGTTGCTGTTACTCACAAGGCTCCCTTTACACCCAAGTGCATTTATGTCTGCGATACAAACATCTCCGGCGATGAGCAAAAGCCATTTTCGGCGCGGTCTGCTCCGCCAATCCGCATCTGGCACTACTTGGTGGAAAGCTGCAACATAGACCCCGCCGCCATTGCCGTTTACTGTGACCTCAAAGTAACCGCCTCTCAGCCGTTACCTCCTGAGTTTATCCTGTACCGGGGTGGTGAAGACGACTACAGCAAGTTTGTGGCAGGTGGTTACAAACACATCATTTTCAATCTCAGCCTTCAAGAAGGATGGGACGATCCAGAATGCTACCTCGCCTACATTGATAAAAGCATGGGGTCACGCATTCAAGTAGAGCAAATTATTGGCCGCGTCCTGCGCCAGCCTGGGGCGAAGCATTATCCCGATGCCAAGCTCAACACCAGCGGCTTTTACATTCATGTCGCTGCGGAAGGCGTCTTCAAGGAAATCTTAGGGGAAGTACAGAAGAAGCTTTCCCAAGATATGCCGGCAGTGACTATTACTTCCACCGGCGGCGCGGTCAAGACAGTTCAGTACCAGCCACCGCTTTTAGACATATCCCTGCCCTCTGTTGGCACGGATTCAACCACTGCGGCGGAGAAAGTAGCCGAACTTCTGGATAAAGTCGGCGAATACCAAAACAGCCCGGATGCTCTTGCCCGTGGACGTTTTGCTCAAATGACACAAGAGGTTGGACAGGTTGGAGCAGAAGCGCAATTAGAGTGGCAGGAAAAGGGAGAGGGGATGCCCGTTACTGTGGCCTGGTTGTTAAGCCGCCTCATCAAGCGGCAATGTCCAGCCGCCGACAGTGTTTGCGAAATGGATGCCCCACGCTTTAGCCGCCGCATTCAGATTGGCAGTCGCGCCGCCAAACAACTTGAGGACCAAGCCAACGATATTGTAGGAACCTTTTTGGAGTATACCGACCTTGCCGTAACGCCCGGAGACGCAAAGAAAGTTGGCGAGGCACCCGTTGATGTAAATAACAACGTCACATTCAATCATGCTGTTCACCCAGCCTATAGCGGCCTAAACCCTGATGAGATAGAATGCGCCAAAGCCATTGACGCGCTCGCTTGGCCCTGGTATCGCAACCCTAGCAATGGGGGCCTTCATCTTCCTCTGCTTATTCCTGGAAAGACACGGAACTTTTTTCCTGACTTTGTTATCTGGACAGGTACTGCAACTTGGCTTGTTGATCCAAAAGGGGCTAACCTTATCAAAGAGGCGGCAGGCCGCAAGCTCATTGCTGTTGAAAATAGTGCAGGTCAACTTCCCGTTAAAACCTGCCTTATCACGCAAGGCAGATGGGATAGAGATTTCAATCAACTTTCCGGTGGTGGAGTAACCGCATGGACGCTCAAAGCAGGAAGCGTCAATCGGCCTGAGTGGTACTCTGACTTTACTGCCTTGCTGACCAAAGTAGTTGGAAAGAAAATAGCATAGTGTCTTCCTTGCCAAAGGCGCGCTTCACGCCGGAGCAGTATCTGGAGAGGGAGCGCAAAGCCGAAAACAAAAGCGAATACTGGAACGGCGAGATTGTGGCGATGGCGGGCGCAAGCCTGTCACATAACTGCATTACGCTCAACATCGGCAGGAAGCTGGGTAGCCAACTAGACGGCTCACAGGGTGAGCCGTTTGTTCATGACCTGCGCGTGCGCGTCAGCCCAACCAAGTATCTTTACCCGGATGTCACCGTCGCGTGCGGCGACCCTGTGTTTGAAGACGCAGAGTTAGACACGCTGCTGACGCCGCAGGTGGTCATAGAAGTGCTGTCTTCCTCTACAGTCAATGATGATCGCGGCATCAAGTTCGCCTTCTACCGGCAAATGGAAACGCTGATGGATTATGTCATGGTTTCGCAGGAAGAGCCGCTCGTGGAGCATTACGCCCGGCAGGACAACAACCACTGGCTGCTCGCCGTCCTGCGTGGCCTGGATGCTTTGCTGCGCCTGCCTTCTGTTGGATGCGAACTGCCTCTCTCGGAAGTTTACGCGTGTGTCGTATTCCCGCGAGCGGCAGAGGCCGCAGAAAGCGACTAGCCGATGCCGAGCATTACGGCTTTAGAGCCGCAAAGAAAAAAAGGTCGTCTCAACGTGTTTGTGGACGGCCAGTTTATTTTGGGGGTGGGGGAGAATGTCGCCGCCGACCTCGGCCTGCGGGTCGGGCGCGAGATGACGCCTGAAAAGCTGCGCGAGACGGCGGGCGCGGAAGAAGTCCACAAAGCGATGGAGGCCGCGCTGGGACTGCTGGATGTCCGGGCGCGGGCAACGCGCGAGATCAAAACGCGGCTGGCGCAAAAAGGCTACGAGGAAGACGTGATCCAAAAAGTGCTGGAAAAACTGGCACGGATGGAGCTGCTGGATGATGCGCAGTTTGCCGCGCAGTGGGTGCAGGCCAAAACCCGCGTAGAGGGCAGCCGTCCGATGGGCCGAAGGCGACTGTCGCAAGAGTTGTTCCAAAAAGGCGTGTCCAAAGAAGAAGTCACCGAGGCAGTCGGCAAAGTCACCGACGATGCGGAACTGGAACTTGCGCGGGCGGCGGCGCGTAAGAAAGTGCGTACCGTGCCATCAAATCCCGAGAGTTTGCGGGCGGAGCAGCAGAAGATGATCGGTTTTTTGCAGCGCCGGGGCTTTGGCTGGCAGGTGGTTAAACAAGTCACGCGCGAAGTGCTGTCGGCGGCCTCCGATGGAGAAGACGAAGATTTAAACCTCGCAGAAGAATGATGCAGGAATAGCGGCAAAGACTGCCGAACTAAAAACATTAATAATTGGGCTGCTAGGCCAGAAGGCGAAACCGAAGAACATGACGCAGGCTGTAAGTTTGGCGTGCGTCATAGGAAAACGATACGCCGTCCGCTCAACCTCAAAAAATTAGGATGGAGATTTGGGGGTGAGGGTACGATGTCAAGTGTGATCGAAGGAAGCTTAGCGGCGATTGTGCTTTCAGCTATCATCGTCGCGTTTCTTTATTCAAGTTATCTGAAGCCACAGCGGACGCGGCTGGAAAGCCGCCTGCGCGAAATAGATCAAGAACAGGCGCGTTTGCAAGGGCAAGTGGAAACGCGGCAAAAAGAGCTTCTGCTGGAAGCGCGTGAAGAAGCGCACCGGCTGCGCGGCGAAGTGGAACAGGAAAACCGGGAAAAGCGACAGGAAATACAGCGGGTAGAGCGGAAACTGGCACAGAAAGAAGAAACGCTGGAGGAAAAACTAGCGGTTCTAGAGGGACAGCGCGAAGCGCTGGCGGTGCAGGAGCGAGCGGCGCAAGCACACTTGCAGGAAGTATGGAACCTTAAGGAGCAGCAGAAAGCCGAACTGGAGCGCATGGCCGGAATGGCCGCGGAAGAAGCCAAAGCCCAGCTGTTCAAAGAAGTGGAAGACCAGACACGCCACGAAGCGGCCCGGATGATCCAGCGCATTGAAGACGAAGCCAAAGCTGAGGGCGACAAGCGCGCGCGCAACGTGGTGATGATCGCAATCCAGCGTATTGCACAAGACCATGTCAGCGAGTCCACAGTGTCGGTGGTGCCGCTGCCTTCGGATGACGTTAAAGGGCGAATTATTGGCCGCGAGGGACGCAACATCCGCACGTTTGAGACGTTAACAGGCGTAGACGTGATCATAGACGACACGCCGGAAGCTGTCGTGCTGTCGTCATTTGACCCGGTGCGCCGCGAGATTGCGCGTCAGGCTCTGACATCGCTGATAGTCGATGGCCGCATTCATCCGGGGCGCATTGAAGAAATGGTGCAGAAGGCGCAGGACGATGTGGAGGGCATGATCCGCGAGGCGGGAGAACGCGCGGTCATGGAAACCGGCGTGACCGGCCTGCACCCGGAGCTTGTCCGCCTGCTGGGACGCATGCGCTTTCGGACTTCTTACGGCCAGAACCTATTAGATCATTCCATTGAAGTATGTTTGATAGGCACATCAATGGCCGCCGAGCTTGGGGCGAATGCCAATGTCGCCAAGCGCGCCTCTTTGCTGCACGACTTGGGTAAAGTAGTCCCTGATGCGGAAGGGCCACACGCGCTGCTTTCGCAGGAACTGATGCTGCGGTTCGGAGAAAGCACGGCGGCGGCGCATGCGGCGGGAGCGCACCATGATGAGATCCCGCGCGAGACAGTGGAAGACAATATTGTGCAGATGGCGGACGCCATTTCTGCGGCGCGTCCCGGCGCGCGCCGCGAGGTGCTGGAAAACTATGTCAAGCGCCTGCAAAAGCTGGAAACCATTGCCGAGTCATTTCCAGGCGTTGAAAAGACATACGCTGTACAAGCAGGCCGCGAGATACGCCTGATGGTACGGCCTGAAGTCGTAGATGATGCAGCCGCACATAAACTCGCACGAGATGCCGCACGCCGCATTGAAGAAGAAATGGATTACCCAGGGCAGATTAAAGTCACAGTCATTCGGGAAACGCGTGCGATTGATTACGCGAAATAAGCGCCGGAAAATGATGCAGAGCGAACGCGCTCACCCAGCATCTTGTTAGAAAGAGCGACCGAGTACTTTGCGTATTTTGATGCTCGGTGACCTGGTAGGCAAACTCGGCAGAGAAGCCGCGCAGACCATGCTGCCGACCTTGCGGGAAATGTACAATCCGCAGTTTGTCATTGCAAACGGCGAGAATGCAGCAGCGGGATTGGGAATTACGCCTGAGATTGCATCGGCGCTGCTGCATAACGGCGTAGACGTTGTCACCCTCGGCAACCATACTTGGAGCAAGCACTCGATTGTGGAATGTTTGGAGTGTGAGCCTCGCGTTCTGCGCCCCGCCAACTATCCGTCCGGGACGCCGGGGCGGGGACACCGTATTTACAGCGCCAGCGATGGCACCCGTATTGGCGTGGCAAATTTGATGGGCCGCACTTTTATGGAGCCGCTGGATGATCCGTTCCGGCTCGCAGACACGATATTAGAGTCGTTTCGGGGGCAGGCGGCCATCTCGTTTTTTGACTTTCATGGGGAAGCCACTTCGGAAAAGATGGCGCTGGCCTATTATCTAAATGGACGCGCGAGCGCTGTAGTCGGGACACACACGCATGTGCAGACCGCAGATGAGCAGATCCTCTCGCAGGGGACAGCTTATCTGACTGATGTCGGCATGGTCGGGCCGCAAAACTCCATCCTCGGAATGGATGCGGGCGGGGTGATGAAGCGCTTCACTACCCAAATGCCGCATCGCCTGGAAGTCGCAGAAGGCCCGGTAGTCGTGTGCGGCGTGGTGGTGGATGTGAATGCAGTCTCAGGCCGCGCCACTCATATTGAACGCATCCAAATCCGGGATATTGTCTGAAAAGGAAACCAATGAGCAGTTTTCAAGCGAAGCGGCGGGGTGGGAACATACTGGCAAGTTTGCTGGCATTGTGCGTACTTGCCGCGGCAGGCGGCATGGGGCAGGCAGCACAGAAGAAAGCATCTCCTCGCAAGACGGCTGCGGGTAAAAGCCGCGTCAAGCCGAGATTTCTGCCGCCGCTGAAGGCCGCCAAGACGGCTCTGGCTCCTCCCATTCCGCAGGCGGACGATCTGCTGCTGTATAATGGGCAGGCCCCGGCGCAATCCAATCTGGCCCTGTCTGCCTGGGGTGGGGGAGCGGTGGAAGACAATGCCGAAGTGTCTTTTTCCAAAGGCCACTCGCTGAAAATCACCACGCTGGACCCGTATCAGGGCGCGAAAATCTCCCTGCAAAACCCGGTCGCTTTGGGAAACAACGCAGACCCGGCGCGCGTGATTATCTTTATGCTGCGCCTGACAGCCGACACGCGCAATTTTCGCATGGGCCGTGGCATTCCCGATAATTATCGGCCGCGCATGATCCTGGCCCAGTTTCCGCAGGGCATGCCGCCGCAAAACTTTCCGCCGGGCGGCATGCCGCCCGGCATGCTGGACAACCCCGGCTTAACTCCCGCTCCGCAGGCGGCGCCGTTGCCGCCGCAAACTCTCAGCGCCATTCACCTGATCTTCACGCGCGCCGATGGGTCGCAGGCTGATGTGCTGCGCCCTTACCCCGACCTCAGCCAGACAGATGCAGGGGCGGGCGCGGAGCAGTGGGTGCCGATCAGCGTGCCTTTGGCCGCGCTGCATTTCGCGGCGGGGTCGGCCACTTCTCCCCTCCAAAGCATTATTCTTGCCGGCAACGATTACGCAGTCCTGTATTTGGGCCAAATCAGAATCACACGCGATACGCTGCCCATCTCGTGTTTCGCGGGGGCAAGCCAGACCGTGCAGGCAGGAGAAACAGTTGTCTTGCATGGCACTGCCGATGGCGGCACGAGCACCCTCAACTACTCCTGGGACTTTGATGCGTCCGACGGCATCACGGAGCAGGCCACCGGGCCGACCGTGACCACGCAGTACCTTAAGCCGAAAGATTACAAAGCCACTTTGACTGTCACCGATATTGACGGGCTGAAAAAGCCCGCCGTGTCTACAGTCACGATCCATGTCCAGCAGTAATCTCCCCCAAGACACGCAGTCATCTGCCCCAAGATAACCGGCATTCGCCATGATACAAGACGAGACACTTTCCCCCGCTACTCCCTCCCCACTGCCACGGCGCGGGCCGATCCTCGCCTTGCTTGTGGCGATGCGCCCCAAGCAGTGGACGAAAAACCTGCTGTTGTTCGCCGGATTGCTGTTTACGCTGGATCAGCACCACCCCCTCACCGATTATCAGCACGCCGCGCTGGGCTTTGTCCTGTTTTCGCTGCTGTCCAGCGTCGTGTATTTGATCAACGATGTGCTGGACAGGGACAGCGACAGGCTGCACCCGAAAAAGCGGCGACGCCCTATCGCGTCGGGGGAGCTTTCGCCGCGCGCCGCCATTGTCGCCGCGATTGTTTTGGGCCTCGGCAGCATGACCGCGTGCTTTGTCCTTCGCTTTAACTTTGGGCTGATTGCGGCGGTCTACTTTGCTCTGACCGTGCTGTATTCGTTTAAGCTCAAGCATGAAGTAATTTTGGACGTTTTGGTGCTGGCGGCGGGCTTTGTGCTGCGGGCAGTGGCGGGAGCCGTGCTGATTGGCGTGTCCATTTCCCCCTGGCTGATTTTGTGCACCCTGATGCTGGCGCTGTTTCTGGGTTTGTCCAAGCGCCGAGCCGAGTTGATCGCGGTCGCGGCCTCCGGCAAGCCCGGCACGCGGCGCATTCTGGGCGAATATTCGGCGGCGATGCTGGACCAGATGATTGTCATTGTCACATCGGCGTGTTTGATGTCCTACACGCTGTACACGGTCGAATCCCCCGCCGCCCACCAGCATCACTATCTGATGCTGACTATTCCTTTTGTGCTGTACGGCATTTTTCGTTATCTGTATCTCATGCACCGGCACCAGTTGGGCGAAGCGCCGGATGCCATTCTGCTGGAAGACCGCCCAATGATCGTCAACCTCGCTTTGTGGGGGCTGTCCACAGGCCTGATTGTGACGCACGTTTTTGACCGCTTCTTTGCGCTGCTCAGGCACTGAACACCCCCCCAAAACTACCCGCATATTTGGAGATTACTCATGGCTGATGATTTAGAAAAAGACGTTTTGCGCGCCGAGCGCACACTCGCGGAGATCGAGGCCGACCAGGCCACCGCGCAACGCAATCGGGCTTTGGCCGAGCGCAATGCGGCCCTTAATCAGCGTGATGCCGCCACTAACGGCCAGCGCGCGGCGCAGTCTTACGCGCTGAATGAAGCCGATGATGCCCGCAAAAGCTCTGCCGCATTATACGTCCTGCTTGCTGTTGTCGCAATTGTTTTGATTGTGATTGCCGCCGTGTTCTTGAACAAAAGCGGCGCATCCGACCAGGGCAATGTGATTGTGCATCGGACGACGCTTTCGGTTCCCGCCGCAAACCTGACCCCGCCGGTGCAGCTTGCGCCCACTCCCGATGTTCCGGCCACCTCGGCCCCCGCTCCCGTGCAGGCGCCTGTGCCTGCGCCCAGCGCGCCGCCCGTGATGGTGGTGACGCCGCCTGCCGCCCCTGCGCCCGCCGTCGCCCCCGCCGCGCCGGTTTACAGCACGCCGTCCGCCGCGCCAGACTCCGGCACAAACGGCAGCAGTGGCGCTTCGGGGACGGGGGCAGCTTCCACGCCCGCCGACGCGGCGCCCCCGGCGAGCGCGGGAACAGCGTCCGATACGTCCGGCACGACCACCACCACGACAACGACCACCACAAACGGCACGGGCCAGTAATTTCTGCATTCTTTAGGCACTTCCCTCAGGGCAATATACTTGAGATTTCTGCATGCAAAGACCAGCCTTTGGGGCCGCATCATCATGGGAACGGCTGTTTTTTGCCTTTTGGCCCTGACACCGGCCCCGGCGGACGCTGGGCCGCAGGCGGCAAACGCAGCCTGCTCACCGGCAAAGCTGCAGGCGAAAATGGCCGGTATCGCGCAGGCGGCGCATGGCCCGGTCGGAGCCGCCGTTCTGCTGGTGGAAGGCGGCGCGGTTGTCGCCCTGCACGGGCAGCAGCGGTTTCCCATGCAAAGCGTTTACAAGCTACCGATTGCCGTGGCCGTCCTGCGCCAGGTGGATGCGGGGACGCTCAGCCTTAACCAGCCGGTGCAGATAAGGCCAAGCGACCTCGTCCCCTCGTCCCGGTACAGCCCCATCGCCCGCAACTCCCCAAACGGCACCCGGATGACCGTCTCGGCCCTGCTGGACGCGATGGTGCGTATCAGCGACGGCACGGCTTCAGATGTCCTGATGACACTGGCAGGCGGGCCGCAGCAAGTCACGGCCTCCCTGCGCAGTCTTGGCATTCAGAGTATGAGTGTGGCAACCACCGAAAAGGCGATGGCGCAAAATGAGCAGGTGCAATACCAAAACTGGACTACGCCCGAGGCGATGGCGGCCCTGCTGCGCGCCTTGCAGCAGGGCCGGGGCCTGTCGGCGTCCAGCCGCCGATTGCTTTTGGGCCTAATGGCCGGCAGTGCTACCGGGCCGCATCAGATCAAAGGGCTGCTGCCGCCCGGCACGGTTGTCGCGCACAAAACAGGCGGCAGCGGAACCCTCCACGGCCTGACACGGGCGACCAACGATGCGGGCCTGGTGACATTGCCCGACGGCAGGCATCTTGCCATCGCCGTGTTTGTCTCAGACAGCCGCGCGAACGCGGCGGCGCGGGATGCCGTGATTGCCAAAATCGCACGGGTCGCCTGGGACTGCCGCGCCGCGCTGGAAGGCGGCAAGCCGCGCCGCTGACCTTCCTCAGAGTGTGGATACAAGCCAGCCGGATCACCCTCCGGCCCTAAGTTGTGGGGGAGGGGATCGCCCCCCGGCCCCCAATCATGCACTGGCATGCCCGGAGGGCTGGGGGAGTAGGAGAAGAGATGCCAACGCCAACGCCCGTCCTGTTCTCTTCCTGTCCCCCCAGAATTGGGGGCTAGGGGGCGATCTTATAGGAGCTAGGGGGCGATCCGTCATTTTCTATGCACGCTCTTGTGCCCGTGAAGGCATGGCTTTATTATGGCCGGGGGTTTTACGCCCCCGGCTTTTGCCTGACACTTGCCCGGTGCGCTTCGCTGGAAAATTGCAGGCACCGCACACCCGCTGCCCCGGCCTCTTTTCAGCGTTGCAAGGGCAGTGCCAGCGCATACCAACGACGGAAGAAATCGTTCCGTCGTTGGTATCCCGTGGAAACGCCTAAGATCAGCCGAAGAGAGGCCGGGGCAGCACGGCAAAACATGCGTCGCAGGGCCAAAAGGCGCAATCTGCGGCGCGGGCGGGTATCCTTTAGGAAAGCTTTGCGCACTGTACCGAAGGAGATTTCCACTTGAAAGTTGGCCTGATCGGCTTGCCCCAATCGGGCAAGACCACGTTGTTCCATGCCCTGACGCGCGGCGAAGGCAGCCCCGCCGGAGGCGGCAGCGCCGCGATTGTCAGTGTCGTGCCCGTCCCGGATGCGCGCTATGACTTTGCGCTGGACTTGTTTCACCCCAAAAAGCGCACGCCCGCGACCATTGAGTTCACCGAGGGCGGCGCGCAGATCACGGCAGGCGAAAACCGAACGCAGCAGAAGTTTGGCTCGGATTTCTTTGTCGGCATTCGCAGCGTGGATGCGCTGGTGCTGGTCGTGCGGGCGTTTGAAACGCCCTCTCTGCCCGCGCCCGATGGCGGGCTGAACCCGATGAAAGAGTATCAGACCATCACGGAAGAGCTGCTGCTCGGCGACCTGGGCGTGGTGGAAACCCGCCTGGCGCGCATTGATAAGCAGCTGTCCACGCGCAAGACCGGCATTCCCAGCCCGGAAGTGGCGGAGCGGGAAGCCTTGATGAAGATCAAGGCGGCCCTGGACGATTTTAGGCCCGTGTCTACCGTAGACCTGACCGACGACGAGCGCAAAATGACGCGCAACTTTGACTTCCTCACGGCAAAGCCGCTGATTGCGGTTGCCAATGTCGGCGAGGCGGATATTGCCGCCGGGGAAGACTTGCCCCTCTTGGCGTCATTGAAAGAACTCTGCGAGGCCGAGGGCAACGAGATGATCGCGTTGTGCGCCTCGGCGGAAGCGGAAGTGGCGACTTTAGACGAAGCCGAGCAGCGTGAGTTTCTGGACGCTTTGGGGATTGAAACACCGGCGCGTGACCGGCTGATCCGGGCGGCGTATGCGGCGTTGGGAGTGATGTCGTTCTTCACCGTAGGCGAGGATGAAGTGCGGGCGTGGACCGTAGACAAAAAGTGCCGCGCCCAGGATGCGGCGGGAACGATCCATTCGGACCTCGCGCGCGGGTTCATTCGTGCGGAAGTGATGGCGTTTGACGATTTGATAACGGCGCAGACATGGGACGCGGCCAAAGCAGGCGGCAAGCTGCGTTTGGAAGGCAAAGATTACCCGGTCAAGGACGGGGATATTCTGCACGTGCGCTTCAAGGTGTAGCGAATAAGCCTCCCCGCGCAGGTGCCAAAAAGCCGACAATCGCGATGAACTTTCTGCAACAGCAACTATTAGGCAAAATCGGACGCTTGCAGTGGCTGTCGCTGCTGGCAGGCGTGCTGCTGTTCGCCGTCCTGAACCTGCTGCTGACCCTGCTGGTGCACAACTCCCCACGGGTGATTATTCCCATCAATATTATCGCGGCGGTGGTGGCAATCGTGGTTGGGCCGTACCTGCTGCAAACGATTGACGGGATGCAGCAGACGTTGACGCGGCAAAACAAGGAACTGCGCAGCCTGCACGCGATTGATGAAGCGCTCAGCGCGCGGGTGGAAACCAGCGCCATTTTGGAGGTGGCCGTGCGCGAAACCGTGGCTGCTGTGGACGGCGAAATGGGGGCGCTGTGGCTGTTTGACGAGGCCGAGGCGGGCCATGTCACCGCCCAATTGTTTCACCATATCAGCCCGGCTATGCAGGCCATGCTGGGCGATAAGCTGGGCGAGCACGAGCGGAATGAAGCCTACCGAACGCACGAAACCGTCCGGCGGCAAGAGCTGGATATGACCTGGAGCCGGGACCGCACGGCGGGCCTGCTCAAGCTGCGCAACACCATCGCCGTGCCGGTCATCCGTGACCAGGGTGTCCTGGGGGTGCTGTGGGTCGCGAACCGGGGTGGGACAACAGCAGTCTCCGGGTTTACCGTGGAAGACGTCTCGCTGCTGTCGGGTATCGCCTCCACGCTGGCCGTCGCCCTGCAGAATGCGCGCCTGTACGAAGAAACCGAGCGCAGGGGCGTGATCCTGCGCACCCTGGTCGCCCGGACGGGCGAAGCGGTCGCGGCATCGTCGGACGCCCCGCGTTTGATGCAGATATTGGCCGATGAAGCTTCGCGCATTTTGGACTGCCCCCGCGTCGCTGTGTATGCGGGGAATGATGTCCCCATCCAACTGCACCCGCTGGCCCCGATGGGCTTCAGGCCGCTCGCCTTCCATGACAATCTCAACCCGGAAAAGCCCCTGTTGTCGTCGCCGGGAGCGCGGCTGCTGGTGGACCGCGCGCATCTGCCCGAGTATGTGACTCTGGGCGGGCCGGGCGGGGCCGCGCCCTATGTCGTGAACATTCAGGCGACATTGGGCCTGCCGCCGGGCGAGGCGGCTTTCCTCAGCGCGCCCGGCTATTTGTATGTGCTGCGTGCCCGCGACCGGCGCGGCATTGGGCTGCTGTGCCTGCTGGACAGCGTCCCGCACCCCGAGTCGCCCGACCGGGACGCCTTTGCCCATGCCCTGGCCGCGCAGGCGGCGATTTCGCTGGAAAACTCCCTGCTGGCCCAGCAGACACAGGCTCTTTTGCTGCGTTCGCAGGCGATGCAGGAGGCCACCAGCCAGATCGCGGCCAACCTGGACACGAGCGTCGTGCTGACCGGAGTCATGGAAAGCGCCCGCCGCGTGCTGGAAGCCGACGGCTGCGCCTTGTGGGATTATCTGCTTCCGGCAGACAGCGAAGAGACGGGCGGCCAATGGGCGCAGCGCGCGTCGCAGGGCCTGATGATGAGCGCGGACACCGACCACAACTATGAAGAAGAGATTTTGATGCAGGCCCTGGCCCAGCGCAAGCCGCAGGCCGTTCTGCCGCGCGGCGTGCCTGCCGACGGGGCAGGGCAGGTGCGCTCGCTGCTCGCGCTGCCGCTGGTCTATGGCGGCGAGGCGACCGGGGCCATGACATTGTACTACCAATCGCCCCGCGCGCTGACCTCGGACGACATCGGGCTGGCGCAGAACTTCGCGCATCAAGCCGCCAATGCTTTGCAGAACGCCCGCTTGTTCGCCAACCTCAACGCCGCGTATCGGCGCGAGCTGCGCATTGCCGAGACGCTGCAGCAGAACTTTACGTCCCCCATCCCCCCGCAGGTGAACCGCTTTGAGTTCGCACACGAGTATCAAGCGGCGCTGGCCGAAGCCGAAATCGGCGGGGACTTCTATGACGTGTTCTCATTGGGCAATGGCAAAATGGGGATTGTAATGGCCGATGTCTCCGGCAAGGGCCTGAAAGCCGCCCTGCAAACCGCCATGATCAAGTACACGCTGCGCGCCTTTGCCGCGCAGTCTCTCACTGCGCCGGACGACGTGCTGGGGCGGGTCAACGATGTTTTAAGCAGCGACCTGGGCATGCTGGACGGCTTTGTGACATTGTTTTACGGCGTGCTGGACACGCAGACCGGGGACTTTGTTTATTCCAATGCGGGCCATGAAGCCCCCTTTTGGAGCCGCAAAGCTGAGGGCGAGGTGCAGCCCCTGCCCAGCGAAAACGGTCTACCGCTGGGCTGCGCCCCCTCGGTGCGCTATACGGCGCGGGCCGTGCAGTTCGCGCCGGGCGATTTGCTGGCGCTGTTCACCGACGGCATGACCGAGGCGCGCAGCCCGAACAACGAGTTTCTGGGCGCGGACGGCCTGCTGGCTTTGATGCCCACCGACGCGACCGATGCTCGTCAGGCCTGCGCCGACCTCTTTTCGCGGGTGCGCGCCTTCGCCGGCGACCAGTTGCGCGATGACGTGTCCCTGCTCCTCCTGCGCTATGGTTCTTGAAGCGACGACGAGGCAAACATTTATAGCAACACCCACCGGAAAAAGGTATGAAAACTATAACTTCATCCGACGAATACATAGCTATGCTTGACAGTGAAGATACTGAAATCAATGTTCAGGCAGCGTATGTGTCGGCGTCCGAGGAAGTTTGGTACAACATTATTGCGAGTTACCCCGAAGTCAAGAAATGGGTCATAAATAATAAAACGGTTCCACACAGCATACTAGAATATTTGGCTAATGATCCAGACGATGACATTAGAAGATGGGTAGCAAGAAAGCGAAAGGCAAATGAGGAGTTACTGTTGAGACTTGCAACTGACCCAAGTGAATCTGTTAGATTAGCAGTCGCCTTCAATCAAAGCACTCCACGTTCTGTATTGGACATATTAGTGGCAGACGCTAAGTCCAATGAAATAGCACTCAAGGCAAAGGAAAGAATTAAAAAAGCAGGTAGTGGCCCAAATGCGTCTGATTAGCCGCACCCGACCAGACGATGGTGAGCAACGATGTTGAACATCTACGATAAGACCCGAAGATCATGACAACTAGGCGTTATTCTGTTATGCAGACGCTTTTGAGCCACTACCAATTTCTTTTCCAGAATTAAAAGCCATTTATGCATGGCACTGAAAATAAAAAGCGTGAACAGGTTGTTTATGAAGCTGCTCAAATTGAAATTAATGCACGAGGATATAAAACCGAAGCCGGAAGTCTCAACCTATGTAGCTAAAGTTTCTGGGGGCGAAGATCAAGAACTGCTTTATGCACTCCTTGCCGCGAACGTTAACATTTTGAGACGGCAGGCACCCTATGCTTATTTAATCGCAAGCCAGCACTACATTGAGGAGTGGCGGACAGACTCTAACGATTACGCGAGAGAATGCTTACGCTTCAAAGATGATTACTACGAAGGGCTGGAAAGAAAGCAACTTCATCGTGGCGTTTGGTTAGCATATCCTCATTCTGGTTTTGACACGACAACCGTTGTTGTTTCGATCCTTCAAGGAGATGTTCTTCCTGCAATAGATCATCTATTTTCTCAAGAGTTCAGCCTGCTTTGCCTCCCACAAAAGATTTCGCTGGATGAGCTGGATCAGATTGTTTGTGCCGCAGAAAGTGCGAAGGCTTGTTTCGTCACTTTACTCAGTGAGGGTGGCTGTCTGATAACCATCGTAGATCATTATGCATTTGAAGTTCAAACATTGGATGAAAGCTACTCCGATTACTTTCTATAGGAGCAAAGGGTTAAACGCCTACTCCCCACTTCTCGGGCCACAGCTACCTGGGAACGGCGCTGACGGGGCGGGATGCGTTCGGTCGGTGCGCGATTTGACCTACTCGGAAGATTTATTGGGTTCTTAGAACCATGACATCGAAAATAACTATTACTATTGCAAGTGTGCCGGATAGAGAAAAGTTGGTTGCAGAACTATGGGTTGGTCACAGGCAATGGGCTGAACTCTCCCAAGAGAATGAAACACTTCTGCTCGAAATCTATCCGTCAAGTGGCAATTCAGCATGGAGCCTTGACTATGAAGATACCATGAATGGGTTAATGCAGGCTAAACAAAAGCTAACCGGCAACTTGTAACCACGTCGAGCTGGCTGGGCGGGGATGTGTCGATGTCCTCCATCGACCTGAACCTGTACTCGCCGCAGACGCAGATGGACAATGCGAACGCGCTTCTTGGCTACCTGTCCAGCTACAACCTGGCAACGGCGCTGACGGGGCGCGATGCGTTCGGGCGTTGTCTCTCGACCCCTGACCGCCTGCTGCGGGGCGTGTCGGCGGCACTGCCGATGCTGAGCAAGCTGCGGGGCTTGGGCGGGGCAACGCGGCTTGCTGGCGAAGCAGGCTGCTCGTTCGCGGCGGGCACACCGGTCGTGATGGCCGACGGCACGAGCCGGACGATAGAAACCCTTCATGCGGGCGACTATGTGCTTGCCAAAGATGAGAAGACGGGGAAGGTGGAAGCGCAGGAGGTGACGGCAACAGTCCATCACCCGGCAGCCACGCTGGTGACGGTGACGTTTGCGGGGGCTGATGGCAAGACGCAGGCCATCGTCTGCACACCGGAGCACCCGTTCTTTGTGGACGGCAAGGGGTGGGTGGAAGCCGGGAGCCTGGGGGTCGGGACGAGCATTGTCACCCGTGCCGGCTCTCCCTCTGCGAGACAATCACCAGCACATAGCCCTGGGTCGGGACGAGCATTGTCACCCGTGCCGGGCCTACGCTGTCCGTCAAGGGGTTGGACTGGCAGCGGTCGGCGCAGACCAAATCAGCCTTTACGGTCTACAACTTCACGGTGGACCAAGACCACACTTTCTTCGTGGGCACTGCCAACGGAGGGGCCTGGACGCACAATAGCGAGTGTACTGTTAGGGCACAGCAAGTAATAAAAGACTTAGGTCAAGGCGAAATATGGCATGCCAGACCTAAAGGCCCGTTAGATTCAGGATTGTTATTGAATAATGGTCGCAGATGGTCTTTCCATGATATCGTAAAAACTGGGGATAATGTAATAGATGAGATGTCGTATGGCGACCGAGTACCACGTTCTATAAGTGATTGGAAACAAGAAATAGATAGAAGTCCTAACTTCGACAAGTACAACGATTTTAAGCCCGGTAGCGGCGACTCTAAATAAAAGCTATGAGTAAAATCAGAGATTTGGATTGGAGCCAACAGTGGAGTAGCAAAATATCACTTGCTCAGGCAAGGCCTGCGATGTTTGTAGCAGACCAATCATTAGGACACTTATATGCAATAGGTGAGCCACTGCGCCTTGTATGGGAAGCTGAAGCTTTTTACAAGCCGGAAATGGCAGCAGTTACGGTTTCGCCATCACAGTATCAAGTTGTTTGTAACACAGGCCCACTGAAACGTTCAATAGCGCGCCTGGTTCATTGGTCAGACGCTGAAACAATTATAGAGGCGGCCGCTAAAGCAATGTTGAAGGTTAGAATAGATCGTAAGTGTCTATGGCAAAAGAAGTTTAAGGATGCTACGGGTCCCACTTTGTCTAGTCCTATGATGCCACTTTACTTAGCGGATTTGTTTTCGATAGCAATAAAAACAACTTCTGGATATTGGTGCCAATCTTTCAAAGATGGTTGGCCCATTGCTCCTCCTTTTTTGATAGATATAAAATGTCGAGTAGGGATATTGGTTGTGGGAAGTTTGAGTGACACATATTTTACAGGGTTACCGTTTAGCGAAAGTAGCGTTACTCATTATTTACAAGAAAGGTTTAATCAGCTTATAAATATAGAGTGGCTTTATTCAGACACTTTAATGGACAATGTCTCGCTTACGCCTGACAACATAATACAAACCCTGGCCCAATATTAAAACTCGTTCATGCAGTAGCCGAACAAAGTAAAGGCGCAAGAGGTGACGGCGACGGTGCACCACCCGGCCCCCACGCTGGTGACGGTGACATTCGCGGGAGCAGGCGGCAAGACGCAGGCCATCGTCTGCACGCCGGAGCACCCATTCTTTGTGGACGGCAAGGGGTGGGTGGAAGCCGGGAGCCTGGGCATCGGGACAAGTATTGTCACCCGTGCTGGGCCTACGCTTGCCGTCAAGAGCCTGGACTGGAAGCGGTCAGGGCAGCAAGCCGGGGCCACCACGCCCGCCTTTACGGTCTACAATTTCACCGTCGATGCGAGCCACACGTTCTTTGTCGGCAGTGTCAATGGTGGGGCCTGGACACATAACAATAACTGTCCCATAAAGCCTGGGTGGGTGAAAGATGGTGGATCATTTATTAATTGGGTAAGAAACGCTATCGATAGAACTAAATACCCGCTCGACAAAGAGGGAGCAGACCAATTAGTAAATGAAGCTAGGGAACATGGCCTGGAGGTAGGTGCCGACGCAAAGGATTTGGCAGGACATCCTAATACCAACTGGCCTATCCCCCACATTCATATAGAACCAAATAAAGTAAGGCTTCATGTGGCTGTGCCTCCTGGCTACGAAATACCTTAGAGACTGTGTAGAAAGGTCATTCTGGTGCTAACCGCCTGAGCATCAGCGCGGATAGGGCGATCTGAATAAGGGCCACGCTCGACGCAGGGCGTTCTTCATAATCCTTTGAGAGCCGCCGC
>JAABUL010001012.1_pt1 | contig 56568 bp, 74 predicted proteins | sample 5559151 | NCBI WGS metagenome assembly JAABUL01 (sample SAMN10711876, study PRJNA513368) | rock metagenome | isolation source: Antarctica rocks | place: Antarctica: Victoria Land, Pudding Butte sud
CCATCATCAGTCCAATCGACAATCATATCGGTCAAACAATTAGCATGTCTCCCGCAGCCGCAAGCCCATTTCCACCAGCCTCTTCAGCTTATGGCAAACCAAACGTAACGAGCCAAAGTCCTTCTTCTTACCCGCCTCTTCAAACCGAACAAAACTACTTTGCCCAGTCAAACCAAAGCCAGGCCTCCGTCCAGCGAAGCGCAAGTGTATCATCGACCTATCCACCACTCCCCAACTACCGACCGGTCGGTTGGGGACCCGTACGTGGAAACCCATATACGAATAACCCCATTGCCGGCTTCAAATACGAAGATCTTCAGGCCCCTTCTCAAACCCGCGATAACTCGAACAACAATAGCAACAATAACAACAATCGCACTGGCTTTACTCGTCCCAAGAACATCCTTACCAAACTTCGCTCCCCGTCTCAACCATATACAGGTCCACTTTACGCTCTTCCAGGGGACGCCAGTCACTATCCCTCTACATACAACGCGCAAGTTCAGCAAACTTTCACCAGTGCCGCTGAAACGCAGCCAGTGTTCTCTTACCGCGCAAATCCTTCGACTTTTCCTCAACAACCGCTAGTCCCTGCGACAGCCATGGGCTTTGGTGCTACGACTCCAGAGATGAGTTATTCGCCATCGCCATCGAACATGCAGAACATATATAACCCTCCCCGACATCCTCAACAGCAGCCGGGGGGATATTCCTACTTGCAGCGTTAGCCAGCGCTGTTTTCGTCTCCAACATGAACAACAAAACCGCTGCATTTTTTCTCTTCGGAGTGTGAGGCGTGTATACCTTCCAAACTAGCGAGTCATTTCAGTTCGCAAAAGCTACGATTAACGAATTCCGGGGGACGCTTCTATATCGGTGTCGCAGAGTTTGTGGCTTACGTTCGCTTGGAGAAGAGGCTTGGTTGTAAATCTCTGTTTATCTGTGGTGACGAACTCCTCGGTGGCTCCTTTTTTGATTTTACGTGAACGGGGATGACATGTTGGCGCTCTTTCGTTTATAAAAAAACAGGACTATCGCAAGATCTATTCGCTGTAGCCAGATAGGTTAGGGTTGGTAGGGAGGTATAACAATGGATTTTGTCACTCCGGATTTTGGAAAAGCACCTCGTGATGATACTACTTTTAATCGAAAGAGAATGGTATGCATAGAGTCGCAAAGCAAAGTTTTGTTTATTTCGGCCAACTCCCACTGTGTATCCCATCTGTTACATACCTTAGCTACAATCTGCTACTATGGCACTTGGCCCAAATAACCAACCCCTTTACCGCCTCTCTCTATTCTACCTTATACAGTATGCACGACTTACATACAGTATGACCCACTCACTCACTCACTCTCTCACAATCTGACTTTTTCTCAAAGCCATGATACCTTTTTTTAACAAGGGAGAAACTATCTCTCTATCCTCTCGTAAGTTTATGGAGTTTTATGGAGTTTTATGAATAGTTTTAATGGGGTGGAATAGGTGATCCCTTCTTTTTTTTTTGGTTTTGGTTTGGGGTGGGGGGGGGAGAGGGGAGGTAGGGATCGCAGAGAATAAAAGACCTGTTTTTTACTAATTTCATCTTCTCACGCATATTCTAATGTCTTTTCTCTTTTCAGAAGTCATGACTGCGATGAATGTAGATGTATGTAGATGGTAAGTAGGGATGAGATATGGGAGGGATGCGTGTGTGTGTGTGTGTGTGTGTGTGGGTGTGAGTGTGAGTGTGAGTGTGAGTGTGAGTGTGAGTGTGGGTGTGGGAGGGAGAAGCGTGAAAAGCGTGTGGGAGTTGGGAGGTTGAGGGAGTGGGGAGTGGGCAGTACTTAGGTAGGATTTAGTTTAGTGACGGTGATGGATACAGTAAGTTGATTACGCTTCTTCTTGAGGAATTGATGGATTCTGCGGTGGTGGTTTTATGGGGGTTTTTGGGAAGTTTGTGTGTGTGGGAGGGAGAAGCGTGAAAAGCATGAAAAGCGTGCGAAGTGCGGAGTGCGAAGTGGGCAGTGCTTGGGAGTGGTTTGGTTTGGTTTGGTTTGGTTTGGTGATGGATACAGTGATTTGATTTAGAAACGCTGTTTATAAGGGTGGGTTTATTGTTGATTACGCTTCTTCTTGAGAAATGAATGAATTCTGCTGTGGTGGTTTTATGGGGATTTTGAGGAGTTTGTGTGTGTGAGAGGGAGAAGCGTGAAAAAGATGTGGGAGTTGGGAGTTGAGAGTGCTTGGGAGTGCTTGAGCAGTGCTTGGTTTAGTTTGATGACGATAGTGAATACAATAAGTTAACTTAAAGACGCTGATTAAGGGATGGGTTTATTATTGACTACGCTTCTTCTTGAGAACTTGATAAATTCTGCGATGGTGATTTTATGGAATTTTTTTGGAAGTTTGTTTTGTGTGAAAGGAAGAAGCATGAAAAGCGTGTGAAGTGCGAAGTGCGAAGTGCGAAGTGCTTGAGAGTGTTTTGGTTTGGTTGATTTGATGATGATGAGTAAGTTGATTTAGAAGCGCTGGTTATAAGGGTGATTTTATTGTTGATTACGCTTCTTCTTGAGAACTTGATGAATTTTGCAATGATGATTTTATGAAATTTTTTTGAAAGTTTGTTTTGTGTGAAAGAAAGAAGCATGAAAAGCGTGTGAAGTGTAAAGTGCGAAGTATGCAAAGTGCTTAGATAGAATTTAGTTTAGTGATGATGATGAATACAATAACTTGATTCAAGAAAGCTGAATTATAGAATGAGTTTATTGTTGATTATGCTTCTTCTTGAGAAATTGATGAATTCTGCTGTGATGATTTTATGAAATTTTTTGAAAGTCTGTTTTTGTGAGTGTGAGAGAAAATGGGTTGAGAAATAGAGGTTTGGAAGGGGGGGGGGAGGGAAGGTCGAGGGTGAAGGGGTGAGAGTGATGTTGAAGATGATGAGGACGAAGAGGAAAGAGGGGAAGGGAAAGGCGATGAGAAAGAGAAACGAGAAGAAAAAGAAGTGAGTTAAGAGAAAAACGACTTAATCAACAAATTCTATTCAAAAAAATCCTCACAGAAAATAAAAAAACTCAAGGACTTTTCGTTCCTCACTCCCCACAATTCACACAACTCACACAATCGCAATCTTTCCCCTTCAAACGTCATGAAAATCATTTTCCATCTTCTCAGGCTGTCAGACAGTTTATACTGTGATGTATTGATTTTTTTCATAAGAGTTGTGTGTTTCTGAAAGATTTGATTTTGTTGTTTGATGATGAGGGGATGGGGGGATGGGGAGTGAGGAACGGATTTGGGGGGGGAGGATGGGGATGAGGGATGAGGGTTAGAGTTTGCAAGTTTCGATACAAGATATTCTCGCGTCTTTAAAGAAAGAATATAATAATTTCATTACGATACCGAAGCGAAATTGTGTGTGTTTTGCTACCTCATATCAAACCGCCTTCAAACTCCTCTGCCCCACATACCGGCTTCGCAGCACTCCTTACCCCTCCGGTGTAATTACCCGTTTTAGTCGTTTGCTAGTAGATCTTCCTTGATGGTTGCGATGGCGTGGCTTGAGTTTAGTACGTGTTATCCCTGCCGTATACTCGGATCTCTCGTCGAGAGGATCGCTGGAGGCTTTGCCGTCGTAGCCTTGTTGTTGCTTGCTAAATTCTGTTCACTTTTTGGGGGGTGGGCGGGGCGGGGAAGTGGGTGTGTTTGGAGATATCAGATGGTGCTTGACTTTGTATTACTTGAGTTGACACTGTCTTCGAAGCACTTCTTGCCCTTTGTGTGTCAAGTGTCTTCGAGAGGGTGCAGTTTTGTGACCCTGGCGTCATGGCTGGGTCCTGTTGGGGGAGGAGAGTGGGTGTGTTGGAGTTGGAGCTGGGGCTGTTGTTGTGGGTTTGGGAGGGAGTGGCATATGGTGGAATGGGTTGAAGATTGTGGGTAGGAGGTTTAGATCGTTGTCGATTGTAGTTGTTCTTCGAAAACGTCTCCCCCGTGGGGTCTTCGGTGTAGCTTTGTCTGTTGTTGGTGTCCATGTAACCTGCTGATAGAAATGCACTTGCTGTGTTGAGGTTGTGGCTCGAAAACTCTTGATTTTCCTTGGTGGAGACGTGACTGATAAAGTAGGTTCGAGATTTATGAGCAACGGATCGAAAGTACTGTCGATCTTGGCCGTTCGTATGACCCCTTGTGACTCGTAGAGTCAGTGATTGGCAGGTATCAAAACCCATAAACGTCCGCCTCCAAGTATCGGTAATACTGGGAACCTCGACTTCTTCGGACTCGTCCAGACCCCGGCACTTGCATTCTCGCCGTGTGTATCAACATCTCAGACGGCATTGTACTCCGCGTCGGTTCCTGCCTTCAATACCCCCGTTGCTCCAACTTACGTTTACACGTCGTGCACTTTATGTGCTTACAAGCTTCGCCTATACATTGTCTATAGAGCTGATTGTTGTGTGGACCGAACTTGCATCTGCACTATTTCCTCAAAATGTCAGCAACCGATGCAAAAGGCGGATTCACAGTGAGGTAAAAGCAACTCACGCAATACCACACCCGCTGTTGCTTAGTGGAAAGGTCGGACTCGGTTTCCATATTGATATCGTGAGTAGGAGCGTCGGATTGTACTTCCTCTGGGGATGAGCTATCTGGTTGAACCTCGTCGCTGCTTTCAGTATCCGACGCGTCAGGGGCGGTCGATGGTCCTCCGCTATCAAGGACGTTTTCATTTCTTAGTAGTCCTTTTGGGATATCCGACTCTAGCGGATACCATCCCTCATCAATCTTTTCCCCCTTCTTAAAATGAAAATCATCAATATGATCAAACCGTTCGTCCCAAGCCTCCAATCCCTTAGACCGCAACGTCACCACCTTCTTACAAAATCCACACCAAAAGCCACTTTGTCCATTCCGCCCAATCCTTACCCTCTTGCTCTGCTCCCTTATCTGCTCTTCATCTTTGACATCATGATGATCCTTGAGGTGAGCAGTGAATTGTTCGCGGCGGTAGAAGATCTTGGCGCACTGATTTATACGGCTGGAGGAGAGGGGATGGTGGCAGCGCCAGGTTTCGATTTGATAATGTTGCGTGTTTTCATGGCGTTTCCAGTCGTTTTTGGAGCCAAAGGCTTTGGTGCAGGACGTGTAGGTGCAGCCGTAAGGGCGCGTATGGCGTTTCTTGTGTTTCCTAGCGAATATCGTTCTTAGTCTGGGCCAAGGGAGTTCCGTGAAAGGAGGGGTTTGAGGGGACAAGGAGGGACGAGGGAAGACAAGAGGTTCTGTGGGAGAGGGAGGGATACCTGAGGTCGCAGCGTCGGCCCATGGTTTTATTGCATTGATCGCAGGAAACGCGGCGCTTAGGGTCAGGAGTCTCGACTATACCTGCAGTTTCGGCTTTACGTTTGCGAGTGCCGTCGGGATTCAAAAGGCTGAGGACTCGGGCTTTGATAGCTTGTTCGATTTCTTCCAAGGAGCCATGGCTTAGGTTTTGGACCACGTCGGTTGCTACCTCCTGGGAGACCTCCTCGGCTTTTGTTTGGATGACTATAGACTCATTCTTGGTAGTTTCCTGCATTCTTTGGTTTGATGGACTGACTGGAGTAGGATTTGGTGAATGTGATGTCTCACGTGATAGGTTCATTGGCTGTACATCGAGGGTGGGACCCAGATTCCTTGGTTGTTGACTTGTATGTAAGCCGATCTGCGCTGAACGGGATGTTTGGTGATTGTTGCTGCTGCTTCCATGATCATTGACAGTGATTCCAGGATTCATAGGCAGAAAATTGTTATGAAATTGCCTTTCTTCCGCACTGGCGGCGGTATTAAAAGGCTTCTGTCCATGATAGTTGTTACTCTCAACATGCGTGGATGATACGACACTTTGTTGATAAGGCTCTACCTTTGAATCAGTAGCCGAAGATTTTTGTAACGTCTGTAGATTGGTATAACATGGTAATTTGGTTCCATCACGATCAATAGTGTGTTGCGAGAGCTTTTGATTGTTGGCAATCCCATTGTCAGCCACCAATTGAATCGACGATCCAGCATCCAGCTCGGACCTACATAATTATCAATACTACATGTATCCGCACATGTTTGAGATAACAACTGACTTCCTGACCAGATCATCGAGGTTGGTGCACTCTTTGGCATGCATTCGTGTACAATGCTGACGGAAATTATCCAGACGGGGCCAGATTTTTTCCCTTTTCGAACAATTGGGGGCTGCACAGCGGAAACTTTTGTCCGAGGTATTCTTTGGTGCAATTTTATGTACACTTTTTCTATGCCTTTCGAGATCATTATTGGTACTGAAGCCATCCGTTTTGGTACAGCCTGGTTCTTGACACTTGTGGGGCCTGGTGTGTCGCAGTATATGTTTCCTATCATGCAAAATCAATGGAAGGATTGCAGAATCGAAAATAATTACCTACCTATGCTCAGACGAATTCTTAAAGGTACCATCGCAATCCGGTTCGGGGCAGGTTAATGGAAACATAGCAGGACCATCAGGCATTGCATCGTTGGGCAACTCAAAATTGGCGTATTGAATATCCTGAGGTATTGAAGGAGCTGGAAGAGGTCCGTGATACATACTCTCGGGGTTCGGATATAATTGCATTTCATTGACGTCTCCAGCAAGACTTTGGCATCCTTGGCTTTGGTCTCTGGGGTCTGTACTATGCATGGATCTGGTTGCTAAACTCCTAGACTCATATCCAGAATCAACATGGTACCTCTCAGTGGTGCTACTACCCAGGTCTGATCTCGGAGACGGTCGATACTGGCCAAGAAAGGCATTAGGCCGTGGGTCTCGCCCATAGGAGCCAATATACTTATGATTCATAGGGGAATGGCTTGGTTCTCCACCAATACGTTGTGAATTCCAAGGACCCGGGTCAGCCCAGAAGCGTAGCAAAGGATCGGATTGCAAATCGGTCTGTTTCATCGAAGGTAGTTGAAGATCTGATGGGAAGTTATTGAGATCGCCTGGTGTTCCCGAAGATGTGGATCTATCTTGAAGTCCAAGGTTGGGTGGTAACAGATGGTCTAATCCAATACCTGGAGAAAGGGGTACGGTACTAGAATTCCAGGAGTCCAGCGCGGGATCAACTGGTGGGGGTGGAGGTCCCATGTTTCCCCGTGGATTTCTACGTTGGATATAGGATTCTCTCTCTAAACCAACTTGTCTGTCGTACTGAATCTGTTTCAAGTCAGCAAAAGCAGCTCTATGGCACGAAATACTGTTTTTGCTAGCAATCGTCTCGTACTTCGGGCTGACTTTGGCTATCCGACAGCCGCTCGTCATAATTAGGCATCTTAGTCTGAGTGCTTCGCAGGCTGAGCTCAAATCCTTCGAACAGTAAAACCGAATATGTCTAATGCTGAAGATGAGATAGAAAACGGGCTGCGCAAGCTTAGACTTGGCTTTTTGCACCGCCGAAGATGTGTAACGATTACGACGAGGAGCCCCGCTGTTGAGGCAATGCGCGAATCCTTCGAGAACTCGGTCGAGGGAAGTCTACGATATTACTTGCATTTTGCACTTCACAGCCTCGCCGAGAGTCATTGTCGAGCCTCATAGTCTGACCTTGAGGGTGGTCTGATGTGCAAATTGCCCGGTGCGGCAGAGTGTATGGGTCACAATTTCCAGGACTCCTTTCGGTTGTGTTTCGTATGATTGGTCTGGCATAGATGCTTGTGCTTGTGTGTAACCCAGACTCTTCCAATGTGGGCCTCGAGATTGATAAAAGTGAGGCGTACGGACTGCCGGTACATGTATGCGCAGTCACACATTGTTGCCTGTTTTTGCCTTGTTCGCCTAACGAAGCGCAAGGCTTGGTCCCGTGACCCCTCCGATCATTGGCTTTCCTTGATGTGTGTCCCTGGATTATAAACACAATACAGATATTGAAATCTCCAACTCTCGATTTGCGGGCAATCGATGACACGAAAGTTCTTGTAGAGGATCTGGGCAAGTCTAGTTTATGAAGGCATCATCACGATGTGAAAGATCAGGAGTATCATAGTTTGGACTATTCATTTCATTTCGTTCACGGCCTGTAGGAACTTGTAGATACTCCTTATTATCTGAGGTTTCCATCTTGCTTCTTATGCAAACTAGGAGCACTTCATCTGTCCAGAAGTCTCAGAAACGGTATGGATGCCGTGACATTATCTGTAGCCTTTACCGCTCATCGAATCTTCACCGACACCCACAGCCTCAATGACCAGCGGATAAGACGATGAAAGGCCATTGTTTTATGGCCATAAAGTCGACTGAGGTCTTTTAAAGGTTTGTTATCAACCCACGAGAATCATTTAGGATTAGGGCTAGGATGTCGATAACCGTAACCTTTGGACTTGAGAATGTCATTCTCTCTTAATACACCTTTAGGCCTATTGTCCCTGCTTGCATTGTTAGAGGTAGTCATTGCAATGAATTGGAAGTTGTTCCTATAACCTTCGATGATAGATACCCCACTGTTGCCGATACTTTACTCCAAGACTTATACAATCGGCTTGTCCAGATAGTCCACATTTTACTTTCTAGATGGCGAATATCAGCACATCATTCTCACAATCTCTTTCTTAGACAAAGTCCTGATTCGTTCGTCGCTTTCTGGACGAAGCGCATGTCGAACAACATTGGAACCAGTACCTGGCTAATGAGAAGAGAAAGAGTTTTGCTCAGAAATCGCGTCCCACCAGTCGAGTAGAATTCGCTTCGGTGCGATAAAACTGCTTCAGCAAAGCTCCTACGAGCCATCGACACCGTATAAAGGCCTGGGATGCCTCGCCTTAGTATCTTTGTCGTTTGTACACGACGCTCTCTGCTATTTGAATATATTAATTCGTTCAGAAGAAACTGAGCCCTGACGTAAGCCGAGTTGAAGCTTCCCGACCTACTAAAAATATGCTTCAATATGGTAGTTCTTGATTCAAAACTGAACATCCTCCGTTTCGCCAATGTATCTGTTCAAAAAATTCTCGAAACACAACCAGACTTGGCCACGCATCACACACACAGGCTGGCTGCAATGAGCTGTCTTGATACGTGCATGAAAGGCTTGCCAGTGGGACTGGAGGTTGGCCTTTGTCCAGCGGAAAGGTTTTATCATTACAGCGCTCTGTACTGGGCCGAGCATTATAGGGTGTGAATTTGGTCATACTAGAGCGGTATCATCTCTCGTTGAGAATGATAGACGTAATCTCTTTGGGCCCATAAAGTGCAGTAAAAGCATGGTGAAAGCAGCCATGAAGGGCCATTCCGAACTTGTGATTTTTTTTATTCAGCGCTATTCTGGACAAAAATATCTTACGATATCCGAGGAAGCAGTCACGGCTGTCTCTGGTCATGGTTTTGCGGACATTGTTGGTTGAAAAATTCTTAAGCAGCGAGTCACGTCACAATATACTCAACCGTGCCCTTAATATCGCAGCCCGCAATGACCATACAGAGGTGGCTGAGTTTCTAATCCGGGAGGGCGGTGACATTAATGCGGTAGTCGAGAGAGTTTCTACCCCTCAGGATGGATTTCGCTCCTTATAAACTCCCTGGATTGAACAGCCGCCGCGGTGGAGTAACGCTCTACAAGCAGCTATGTATAGCATTTCCTCTAAGTCGTCACTCCGTCATCAACTCGTTGTGTACAGCGATTGGTGCCTGCCCAATGCAACTGCGTAAGAAGCAATCATTAAGTTGTTGCTTGAAGAAGGTACAGATGTCAACGAATTGGCTGGTTGCCCAGCATATCCTTTGTATACGGCGGCAGCGCATTGTTCCGAGGAAGTTGTTCAATTAATCATTGACAAGGGTGCAGTTCTTGATAAGTTTACTTCTAAGGGTAAGACTGCACTTAAAGCTGCCGCTGGCCGGGAGACTAGAGCAGCTACCATTATGAAGATACTCTTTCAGGCCGGGGCAGTCATGCCAAAAAGCCGTGCTGTTAGAAATCCGGTCCTCAATTCAGCGCTTGCGTTCCTTTGGGGGTGAAGTATCAGAGTATCGTCACTCTTCTGGCAGCTTTATCCCCTCGAGCTCTATCAAAGATGTGTTAGAGGGTGGCTCTGGAGCTGTGGTCAAATTGCTAATGCCACGTCTTCCCAGAGAAAAGGCGGATAAGACGCAATATGGGCTACTGCTGCAGATGGCAATCGTGGTTGAGGACTACGAATGCGTGAAATTGCTACTCCAGCGCCAAGTGGACGTAAACGCAGCGGGTTACTATTACGGGAGTGCACTTCAGGCTGCTGCTCGTGTAGGCAGTGTTGAGTTCGTACAGCTTCTGCTAGGCGTTGGTGCCAATATCAATCTCCTGCAAGGTGAACACAGGACTGCTCTGCGGGCCGCTGTCCTAGGAATGCATGAAGAAGTCGTTAATATTCTGATCAAGTACGGTGCTGACGTCAATTTGCGGTTCATGAAAATAAAAGACTACAGTAAAGACTCGAAATCCGTCTTATATCTATCGTTAGAAACAGGGAATGGTGCAATCGTCAAATCGCTATTAGCTGCAGGGGCTGACTTTAACGTGGATTCGTCGAACCATCCCAGCGTCCTAATTACCGCCTGCGGCTCTGGAGATGTTACCCTGATCGAGCTGTTGCTTGATAGTGGTGCTTTTGTAGACGGCAACGGAAAGCGCTGGGGTCATGTTCCGGATGAAAAAGCAAGTGCTTTGCACATGGTTTCCGCAAAGGGCCACCAACTCGTCGCCCGACTCTTACTGCAACATGGCGCTGAGATAGAGAAAGAAGACGAGACCTCTAGAACTCCATTGCAGGTTGCCGCACACGCAGGCCATGTAGATATCGTTAGTAAGGTTACTCATAGAAGCGGGCGCAAAGGTTGATCGAAATAATTCTCGTGGCACGGCGCTTTCGGTCACCTCAGGTAATGGCCATCTTGAAGTGGTCCAAGAATTGATTAATGCTGGTGCTTTAATAGCCGACCCTCCACGCGTTGCAAATGCGCTGGCAGTAGCATGCCAAGGTCACCGTCACTCGATTATTGAATTCCTACTAGAAGAGCTGTCTGGTACTGACAAGGAAGAATCCACCTGTAGTGATGCTCTGTTTGCCGCATCCTCCAGCCATGACGACGAGATTTTGCTTTTCCTACTTGAGCATCGTGTATCTGTGTCTCCCTCGCTACTATCCCAAGCTTATGCAGCCGGTTTGCTAGGCAGCGTTTGCATGCTGCTTGAATATGGAGTCGACATTAACAGCGACGATGGCGAAGGTGGCCATGCTCTACACGCTGCAACATGTCATCAGCGATCACACGTCGTACAGCTACTTATAGATCACGGTGCCGACGTCCATTTGGAAAGCGCGAAATACGGAAGTCCATTACTGGCAGCCCTAGAAGGATGCATGGCGCCTAAGTTTAGAAGCTGGGCAAGGGCAGAGCCTGCCAAGTCGCTTGCAAAAGCGCTTCCCCTTCCAGCTCCATTGTTCGACTTCTACTCCCGCTTCTATAGGACTAGTGGCTCAAGGCTTGGCTACAAGGACTTTGCTGAGTGTGAGCGGATTGTTCGGATACTGGTGGACCACGGGGCGGAGATTAACACAAGTCCAGGAAGGTTTGGCAATGCTTTGCACCTAGCATCGTTCGTGGGTAGCGAGGTCATTGTACGACTGCTCCTGGACAAGGTTGCGAATGTCAATGCTACCGGCGGCTACTTCGAGATTGCGCTCCTGTCAGCCTTGGAAGGCAACCACCCAGCCATTCCTGAGCTTATCCTAATCAGAGGCATCAATTTCAACCATTCCTTGTTCGATAACGGCACTGTCTTGCAGTACGCTCGCTTAAAACAGAGCAAGGCTATAGTAAGGACACTTTTGAAGTACGGTGCAGATGTGAACGAACAAGGCGGTTAGGATGGTAGCCATCTTGCAACCGCTATCTCCGGAGATCATGTGCCAATCAAGTCTCAAGCAGGGAGCCATGCCATCGTCGAACTCCTGTTCCAGTATGGACGCAGACTCCAAATCCGGGAGTGCGCTCTACTCGCCGCTGCGGTAAAGCACTGTCATTCGTCCTAGCAGAGCTATATCAAAAACTCCTTGGAGTACGATTAAACTGTTTAAGCAACTGAGCATGTCATCATTGCTAAAGTTAAGAATCACTCTACTCGGGATCGGAAGACTTTACAGCTTTTATTCAACGTGACCGAGGACCTGGTGTGACGGAAGCCATGCTCAAGGCTGCAGCCCATTCAGAAATCATTGAAGTTCTGCGAAAGCATCGACCCATTTGTCAGATTACACCGGAATCAGTTGTTGCTGCTGCCCCAAAAAGCTACAAAGGGCACAAACTAATGCAACTGCTACTTGATCACGAACCAGACGTCCCTATCACGGAAGCTATCATGATTACCCTGCTGGAGTCAGAATCGGGGTTCGGCTTAAGCGATAATCTTATTGGGCTTCTCTTCGAGCGCAATGATGAGCTACAGGTTACTAAGGCTATGTTAAAGGCGGCAAAGATCTGCGTGAACATGGGGGTCCTACTCAGACAAGCGCCTGTTATAAGGGTGACGCAGGACGTTCTTCAAGAAAGCAGCAATTACAGCGAAGGGGAAGAGCTTGTAGCACTTCTACTGTAACACGATAAGACCGTCAAGTTTCCTCCGGCTCTGCTTGACAAACCTATATTGAAATATGGTCTTACGGTTCCGTATATGACTACGCTGCTGGAACATGATCCGAATCTAGACATCACTGAGAAGGTGGTCTCGGCCATTACTAGAAGTTATCTGCCAAACGATGACAAGCAGCGGATGGTAGAATTGCTCTTGAGATACGAGAAGAAGATTGAATTCAACGAGGAGGTCCGTACGGCTATTGATCAAAGTTTTCAGGGGGGGAGATATAAGCATCTAAAGGCATTGTTCTACAAATTGGAAAGAAAGGACACGCGAGCGCTCGATCGGTAATATTAAGTACTATGAACAGCAATTTTCGTTAATATAGTCATCAGTCTCTTATTCAAGCTGAATCCATTGATCGCTGGACATTTATGCATCCCCTCTCCTTAGTTGCATGCAGACGTGACTCTTCAAAAACCAAGGACTTAACACCGCTTCAGCTGCGAAGCACAAAGAAGACTGGTGCCCGAGCAAAATATAACTCTTACGGTCACGGTCATCTTAAACGGGACAGAAATCAACGTATCCTCTATTACGTATCAATGTTAGGCCTTGTGCATGTGTTCCATGCGCAAAACTCACGAAGTTCAAAGCTAAGCCGAGAGTCAGGCTTTGCTCGATGAAAAGAAGCCATTCAGTTCATCGCAATTCAGTTCATTGCAACCTAGACGCTAATTGAAACACGCCTTTCAACCTCATTTTCCGCGTTGACGTTGTAGAGCTTGTCCGTCATTAAGGAGGCCTTGACATCACCAGCCGACTTCCATGCGTGTGGTAGTAGAAGTACTTCTCACCTTACCGAACTTTCGAACATGGCATATCTCGTATTATCACAGATGTCGAGGTTCATCAATAGTATGATTGTATTGAAGAACATAATGATACTATGGACCCTAGTGAAATACAAGATCATGATGGGAAAGTCGTTTATAGCGTGGCTTCGACATATGAGAAAGTTTCGTTACTCACAAACTGCAATCATATTGTATACAAGCACATAATCTCAAAAATTTCAGCCCTCATTCTAATTCTCTCTGTCGTAAGGACTTGTACTCAGATTGAAAATTTCTACTACTTCACATTAACAGGCCACAGTTGATTTAATAGAGAGTTCAAAGATGAGGGTGAAGTGGTGACAGCACAACTCGGGGGAGTATTCTTGCCGAGTTTTTCTTCCTAGACGTACTACCATTCATGCAGGACTAGGCTCGATCTCAGCAGCATATCTGCGCTACCTAGGCAAGAGAGCCATATTGCAGACATTAGATCGCCCAAGCTCATTCTTTTCACTAACTCTATTACACGAAATTTTTAGCATTCCTCCACAGCATCTACCAGTACGCTTTCGTACATCTCGGCATCCCACCAAGGGTCAACCATCTTTTTAGCGGACTTGCTCTTCTTCTGAAGGTCAAGACCGGCTTGGATGCAGTCGAGACTCTTTTCGACGACTTGCGAATTCGAAGCCGTGATGTGTTTGCCTTTTTCGAGAGCCTTTGGCAGGAAGGCCACGAAAATGACGTTGCTGCCTCCGTTGTCCTTGATGTCACTGCCAAAGATGAATTCGGCGTCGACATCGTCGGGCAGCTTTTCAGGCACGCGTCAGGTTATGGAAACCTACGCTTTGTTATTGCAGAAAAAAACAAGTCAGCAAAACCTCTCCTTCCCCCCTCGCCGCTTTCGTTCTTTCCCAGCCCCTGCTACATCATCTTTTTTTCTCCCCTTGATTTTCATTTTTCTCTCTTCCTGAGGCCGACACTTGTGTTACTTGCCATATATGGCTTTACAAAGCTACTCGTATTATGCAGTTAGTGACCATAAATACATATTCAAACAGAGATTATCCCCACCCACTTTCGCCTCCCCCACCCCTTTCTCCTTTCAACCCTAACTAGTCCCCGTACAGCAAGCTTGTAACAAGTGATGTTTGCGCGCGGAGTATGATAGTTGTCTTCAGAAGAGACTTCTCTTTTCGGGATTCAAAGTGTGATCTTTGAACCGGGGCATTACAGGACTGCGACTATGTCAGTTACCAATGTGAAACTTACCCTTCCTAGGACACTGAATACGCAAAAATCTCTCGTGCAATCGAAGGTTTTGCTGCGATAGCATGCCACAGCCAAGCTGGGTATTCTAGAAAGCTCGACAGAAGGATCGTCGACGTTAGCAAGCCAGAGGGCATGTCATCTGGCAGACCAATCTCGGGAGACTTGCCATGGGACGTGACCCGATGGCCAGAATCAAGAAAACGTGCGGGGCTACATTGAAGGTTTATGACAAGTCGGAGGATCTGATGATAGGCACGGATGTCGAGCATGGAATGAAGAGTATTAGTTGATTCCTATGTAGGAATTCATTGAAGGCTGCAGTTCTGAGAAGTTTTAGATAGCAAACTCGATGAACTTGTTTTTACGCAAGTCGCAAGACTGCTTTCATATGCTTAGAATCCTGACTTCTACGCACAATTCATCGTCTTCAGCAATAGTCATAAACGAAATATATGTCATTGACTGAGTAATTGCTTCGAAAACTGAGTTCGTCTTTCCGTGAATAATTTCTAGCAGCATTGTGCCTTTCTCTATAGAATGTACCCCACTGAAATAGAAGGTACTTACATCTCGTTTCACCAACAATCCTTAGCATCATATTCAAAGTTGCTATTCTGTTCATCGTCAATTCTTTCGTCATGATTATTTCTCGAATGTCTCAATCGACTAGTCAGGGTAAGTAAGAAGAAGAACGTAAATTGCAAATACGCTTCTTTCACTCTCTCTAGTTTGATACTACCGCAATATACAATGTCGAGGCCACTGGTTTAGTAGAAGGATACGATCGACTTTGAAGACTAGGGAATGAGGTTCAGGATTTGTACTGATCTCTGTGGAAACGTGATTATATCGCGTCTTCGAACGACTTGCACTACAAATATGAACTAGACTGGTCCATTCCTTAACAATCAGAGTTTCATGACGTTTTGGCTGGTATCCATCCTCCGTCACTGCTATCTTCTGAACCCAGCCGAAATCCCTCCTCTCTTGCGACAATCAGCGCTCTCCAACAGTCATCACTGAACAGAAAATGTTTTGTTTCCAGCTCATCGAACACCCAGCAAGCTTCTTGGCGTCAGCTTATCCGTCATCTAATTCCTCCGAAGCACTCACTGATGAGCCATCTCAGGCAGCCAAAGACAGAATCCAGAGCATCCATGATGTTCTCGTCCTTAAAAGGCAGTTTCTCATGTCAAAGGTGGTTTTGCAGTGAATCGACTTGAGGCAAGGTGCCAAGATGAAAATTTGTTGGAAGATCCTCTGCTCCTTCTCACATACCATCTACACCTCCTCATCTCGGCCTATATTGTGCCGGCCTATGTTCAAGGAAGGGTTGATTTGCATGTTTGTGATGAACTCTCCGCTTGGACCAAGCACTCAAGATTGTTAGTGTACTCAAAGCACTAATGAGCCGAATACGGGAAGATGTCTAGTAGAGGTATTGAGAAAACTCTTCAGTTTGAGCATGATAGTAAAAGTTACAAATTCTGGAGAGCGGGAATGAGATTGCTTTCTGGTCTCTTCTAGTTGGTATCTACAGTACCGACGTTCCATGAAACTCCATGACTGACAGCTGACTTTACCAAAGAGCTCTACCCCTGCTTTGCATATGCTTGAGCGCTCAGAGCGAAGCTATTGCTTAAGCAAATCTGCAGCCCGCTCTGCAACCGCGTAAACGCTGGCTTGGGGATTCGCTCCAGGCGTGATGGGAATAATGCTAGCATCGCAGACGTGCAAATTTCTACAACCGTAAACCCTCAAATTCGCGTCAACCACACCTCCTTTCTCTCGCGGCATCATGGAACAACTCCCTGTGGGATGATGAGCTCCAAGCCCCGCACGGCGCACGTAGTCCTTGGCCACCTCTATTTCCTCCAAGCTGGCAGGTGCACCGGTGCTGCGTTTGCCCCCAGATTTGAGCAAGCCCTTAAGCGGCTCAGCGTGAATTATTCTGTTCTCGATGAAGCGCACATGATGGGCGATGACCTCGAGGTCGAGCGAATGCGACAGATAGCGGGGATCGATACGAACGGGGGCTGAAGGCGAAGCAGAAGATATGTGCACCGAACCTCTTGAGAGCGGGTGGGCGAGTAGCACGGCGATGGTGAAGTAATTCTCGGGTCCTTGTGGCGGTGGCGCCATCGATCCGTCTGGATTGAAGGAAGCGTAGCCCGGGAAGGATATGTAGCATGCAGTGCCTTCCACTGGCGAGGAGAGCACGGATTGAACGAATGCCTGGTGTGCTTGGACAAATGCCGCTGTTTCTGTATTTTGTTTAGGTTGAATTGTGGTGGAATTCAGCAATTGCTGCAAGTCGCGCTTCCCTTCCGCGGTGTTGTTGTTAGGAAATGGAAGCAGCGCAGAGGCGTAAGTTCCACTACTGGCAAAGGGCCCGCCTCCTTTGGCATATGCCTCGGAGGCAGCTGCAAGGGTATCGGGTGATTGACGTGCAAGCGAATCCAAGGTCTTGATTCCCTCGACCACCTCGAAGCTCATACCACACATGAGGTGGTTCTGAAGATTCTCGCCGACATTTGGGTTATCGATCACCACAGGTACATTATGCTGCTTCAGAATATCTGGATTACCTATGCCTGAAAGCTCTAACAGCCTTGGGGAATTGAAAGAACCGGCCGAGATAATGACTTCCTTGTGAGCTTCAACAATCTTTGTCTCTCCATCTTTAGTATACTGCACGCCCGTGGCAATGACCTCATTCGAGTTGGAGTTGTCCAAAATTATCTTTTCCACCAAGGCTCCTGTGATGACCGTCAGATTCTGTCTGGTCTTCGCAGGCTGGAGGTAGGCGTTTGCGGAATAACTCCTCTGCCTAGTGGCTGGATCTATGGTTTCAGCATTGACATATCCTCCGTAAGCTTGGCCAGAAAATGGATCGCCCGACATGGGGAATCCTAGGCCCGTCAATGTATCCACCCATGCTTTTGCCCAGACGTTATCAGGTTCATCGGGAAAGGATAAATGAAGCGGACCGTCGGTGCCTCTAACATTGTCGTCGATGTAGTCGAGTGATAAATGTTTTACCGCTGCTTCTGATGGTCTGGTCAAAGTGTACGACTTCTTGAAGTACTTTGACACAGTGGACCATTCCCAGCCTGGATTACCCAGCGCCGCCCATGCATCGACGTTGGATTTGGATGTAGCAACGAAGGCTAGTCCGTTTAGTGCGCTGGATCCTCCGAGAAGCCGCCCTTGGGGGAATACAATCTCTCGATCCCCAAGCTCTGGCTGGAAGAACGAATGTGATTCAGCTGTCGTACCACTCCGTCATTGCAATACAGGCACTTACCTGTGGAACGGTGCGGTATGCCCAGTCGGCATCAGTACCAAGAAGCATAGGCCATAGCGCTGGTGTTGTCACTCTGGAATCAGTGGATTGATCTTGGCCTGTCTCGAGCACGAGTACATGGACATCGGGGTTCTCTGACAGGCGAGCTGCCAGGACTAAGCCTGCCGTACCGCCGCCAACAATAACAACATCGTGCTTTGTGGATGGCATTCTAGATTTTTTGTTCACGCAAGAGGTGAAACGCAGCCAACAGTGCTCGATCAAAGATAGCTGTTGCAGCTCGGTATAGGCTTAGAGGGGAAGAACAGAATGGTGAGATCGACTTGAAGCGGGCTTCTGAAACGCTTGGTAAGCATCAGAGCACAGAGCGAAAGTTTTGAGAGTATGGTCGACTGCAACAGGCACCATTTAGCACTGGTGTGCTTCTGACCTTACACGACAGTCGCCGTCGCCCAAGGTGTACCCCGCAAAAGTGAATTGATGGGTAAGCTGAGTGACTCGGCTGCCTCAGACCTTGTCGGTCGCCTTGCGGGCAAGGATATGCGAGCTGTGCGTCGAGGTGTTTTTGCCATTGGTTGTGTGATCCACCTGCAACTGCGTGTGTGAATTGCATCGCAAAGCTGTTTCCAAATGAAAGGCCATCACACAGCATCAGGTAGCATGTCCCACAGCACTATAGGGAAATGCCGAGTCCACCCCCAGACACCAAGTAACTAAACTTCCTGCAGCAGGCTGGATGTTCCTTAAGCGTTGCTGGATGTTCCTTAAGCGTTGCTGGACCTATTCAGATGAAGCAGATGAAGTTGGTGTACGGCCTTGTTTGCAAAGTTCCCTGTTCGGAGGAATTTGCAAGTGCCCAGCCCGCTGCAGGGAATAAGCCTTCATTGCCGGCATCGCGGCTCTAATCGCCGAGGAGCGTAAATACCACTAGTTGGAACAGGCTATTAGATACATTAAATACCTACTAAGGTACAGTACACCGATATACCGTATCAGCGCCATTGGAAATTTTACCTTACAAGGAATAATACACCCGATACTAGTAAACGGGTGGTGTGAACTGTCAACTGCACTTCCCGGCGGCACGAGTAATCGCTCGCCTACGTAGAACTAGTACAATCTCGAATTTAGCCGCTTATAGTTTCATCAACGACCAATGGGGTGCATTATGTGCGTGGGCAGACAGCTGCTGCCTGAATCCGATTCTCTTATCAGAAACCAAGTTTTGTCGCCATATAGACTGGCGGTTGGCATTGAGACTTCTTGGCCGCCATAACATGAATACAACGCGTTATAACTTTCAACTTCGCTGCACTATTTCTCTTCATCAGCGCAGCTCATTTGATTGAACCACCCACTTGTAGTCTACAAATCAACCGCTTCTTCAAAAACCCTCGCCGCTATGACCAACGACCAATCGACAACGTACTCCCGTGATGAGATCGTCTCCGAACTCACGTCATTCTACGAATTTCTCGTCGGACTGCATCTCCCACCGTCCGCCCTCAAAATCCCACCGCCAGGCGGATGGCCCAACCTCACCCCCGAATATCTCGCGTTCCTGAAGAAGAACGACACCGTCGTCGATCTCATCCAGCACCTTCCCTATGTAAAACAAGATGACGAATTCAATCCGTACCAGATCTACGAAACGACCTGCGCCGTCGACTACAGCGGGCGCTACTTTCAGAGCGCCGCAACTTTTGCTCACCCGAGCCCCGTTATTGCCGATCCCATCGAAGAAGAGACGACGATTCCGTCGCATGTGATGACTCTTGCGAGGACTCCCGGAGGGAGGGATGGGTATTTCTTCTTTATTGACACGGAACGAGGCACGATTACGATGTGTGATTTCCAGGATGGTCGGCCATCGGCTACGAAGTTATCGCAGGTGGGTAAACCAACTCGCCTCCCGCTTGAGCTTCCAAGAAATGTGTCGGGAGAAGTGGTGTCGAAGGCCAATGCTGGGTTGTTTCGTAGGTAGTAGATGACGATTCCAAAGAGGACTGGCGGACTTTCGGAACATACGCTGTCAAAGAATTCTTCGAGATGCTGAAGGAGGAGTACAGATCACTTAAAGTGGTATGTGCTTTCGGATGATATCGTTAACGCGGGATAAGCACTCTAACGTCCTCGTGCAGATGCCTACCGAAGCAAACGATGTGAGAATGGTTTCCAGGTGCTCTAGATTCGATATGGATCGGTTGAAGGATATTTTTCGTGCATATGGTTGGCCTTCGGAGAAATACAGGAAAGAAGAGTGTATGAAGAAGGTAAAGGAGGCGTGGGACGAGATCTTGGATGAATTTTAAAGGCGGTGAGAAGTCGCCTTTCGTTCATGGAGGTTTGAAGTTGTAGAGCGCACTAAACGACGGTCCTTGAGCTCTTGACATGCTCTTCGCTCGTCTGTTTTCCAAACAGTCTCGAAGATGACAGGTCTGTTTTCGCCAAGTATTGGATTATGAACGAGTCACATTCGATTCGTAATTAAAGGGTATTCCAATCCAGAGTGCGAAAAATGTGGGATATCCAAGCATCATCGTTATCAACGCTCACGCTATGCACTGCTGAAAGAGCAGAGACGCCGTCGCCATACAAGTGAGACAGAACTAAACCCTATAGCCAGAGTCCCGACGTCAGTCCCAACACATCATTCCCTCCTAACCCCCTTCCAATGCCTAAAGCTGCCTCGATAGTAGGAGACAGGCTAGGATGCTGCTACCGTTGCCACTGAAAGCTCGGGGGAGGCCAATTTCCGGTTCTCGACCCTGATTTCTAGCGTCGTAGCTGCTCTAGGATTGATAGTAGGAACAGTGTCAACATTTGTAGGGGGTGTCATGGCCGGGCCCTTTCCACTGATAACGAGGGCTCCGTCTTCGCCTTCCAAGGCTCTGCGCTCTTTAGAGCATGTACGGTCAGCACATTGAATAATCTCGACGTCTCGCTCTATCTTCTCGTCCGTAAGCCTGCGTGTGATATTAACATCACGGATCGCGAGGCCATCGTCGATAATCTCGAGAGCCCGCTTGGAAGGCGGGTTTCCCGGGGGTTTTTGGTTCCGGCCATTGTCGTCGTCGGGATGAGGCCGCTTCTTTCCTTTCGGGCCATCTGTCGCCTCTATCATCTCTTTCGGTGGAGGCTTTGCGTATAATGGTCTTTGGTCCCGAACCTTGGATGGAGCGGTGTCGTACCACTTGTCGTCTGTTAAGAGCGCATAGCCAGGGTCATTGGGGACGATGTCTTCCTGCCAGCACGGGCTTTCCCTGAGGCCCCAGTCGTTGTCCTGAGACGGCATCGTCGGCCACAACTTGTCGAACTGCATTTCAAAGACCGCTCGCGTGAACCTGGCCTCATACTCGGTGGTTGTGGTTGTTTTGTCGTTCGGGCCCTTGTTCTTGATTTCCTTGCCCGGCTTTTTTAGCGAGACCAAATCTTCGTTTACTTGGCCTCGCTTAGGTTCCTTCTTATCATCCTTGAAACTGGCCATTGCCAGCTCCACCGTCGTGGTTAGTGCAGAACTGTCTCCATTCAGTATTTGCCGCGCCGCTATTTTCAGAACCGGGAAGTAATCTAATCATCTGACCGAGATTCTTTTCCTTTGCGTCTGGCGGCATGAAGTATCCTGGGGGAAATTCGTCCGCCTGGCAACGAGGCTTTTGGTCATCTCCTTGACCTTGGAATTTGTAGGTGGGTTTGGTGTAAGCCATCCAACCTGAATGAGCATGCTGTTGGGTCCACTTGCTAGTTGCGGCGGCGTTCTCCCGCGCGTTGCTATCAACGCATGCAAACGTGCTCTTCGCCCAGTCGTAATTGTGGATCGCCGAATAATAATGGTAGTAGGCCTGAGGGTATTTTGAGCCGCTGCACGTCTCCGTGATCGTTTGGAGATCCTCCGTCGATTTCGTGATCTTTGTGACATGCTCGTTGTCGTTGCAATCGTTATCTGTGGGGAGGCGTATCAGTCAGTGTCAGAAGCACGAGAACCTGTCCCGAGAACATGATGGAGAGGCTTACTATTTTTGCCGCCGGGTGCACGCCTTATAGACTGTGGCTTGTCTGTCGTCTTTAGCGGATCACTGGTCTTTGGTGGATCAGTCTTTTTCGGTGGATCCTCCTTTGGCGAATTCGGATCGCCCTTGTCGCCGGGCTTTCCGCCGCCCTTTGGCACGCCCTTGGGAACATTGAAGCCTTTCGGCAGTACTTGAGGACTGACGCTGTTCATGATGTCGAAACCCTTTCTGAGGTCATCGGGAATATGAGAAGTTCCGCATGGGTTCAAAACGTTTGAGAATGCGCCGAGGCTTACATCGGCTGCATCGTAAGACCACGTGGTTAGTTTCGCGGCCTCAATACCTGCAACTGCTAGAAGTCAATATCTGCATGGTTTTCTGGATCGTGTTCTGCTTCAGCCTGATCTGACTTACTCGTTCCGCCATCTATTGCCTCACCAACTCCAGGAATCGCCAATGCGCCAACCTCAACAACCAGTTTGACCGCTGCCATGAGGATGTTACATCCGACCTAGTGGGCCAATGTCAGCGACCGGTACAAGTGGGCATGATCGACTTGAAGATACCTCTGCGATTACTGGCAATGCTTCTACAAAAGTCTCAGCCAATTGATTGAGGAAAGAATTGTTGTACGAGCAGTTGGCCGGTGCAATCTTAATAGAGCTTAACAGAACGAGTCAGTCGAAGTCTTCGGCTGTGTTGGAGAGAGCTTTAGAGCTGAGGAATTTGTCGTTGGTGCTGCAATGCTTAAACTCAAATAGTCAGGGATGTTACACACCGCTGTATTGCTCCCATTTAAGGTCTCCGAAAGCGATACAAGCTACTGCGGCCGTTCGGCCGGCTGCAACGGCATTAGCCACCTCGTCGCCGCAGACGTCCTTGCACTGCGCGATAGAGGTCGTTACGTCTGGTGGGTCGAAAACAACGCATTTGATTGAATTTCTTGCTCTGGCATCTGCTTCAAGGTTCGGATTGTCCGCTGGAGCCGGTGGCTGTGACAACGCTGCAGAAGACTGTAAAAAGCCTCCTATGGTAAGGAGTGAGATAGTGAGACGTTTCATTTTAAGTAGCTAGTAATCCTGACCAGCAGGTAGGTGAATATGAGTTGCTAATGTTCAGATACAGGTAATATTAAAATACAAGTAGACATGATTTTGTTGCTGATAAAGTGTGTGATTGTCCTTCTGCCAAAGATGTGGGAGAGAAGGGCTTTTAAATTATCTGGATTATCTTCGACGAGGCACTACTGTTGGCATTAAGAGTATGGATGGGTGCCTTGAGGCTTGTTGGCATCAAGAGAAAGGATGCATTCCATAATGCTTGTTGCTTCAGCGCAGACACAGCCGTCTGTCTCAAAGGAAAACCAACCCTGAACAAGGGTTTCGAGTGTGAAGAGAGTTTGATCCTCCAAGACTTTCAATAGTACCATCGAAGCAATGAGCAGTCAAAGGCCCGAAGACTCTGCCAACATACAGCCGCGCCACAACGTTGTGCGACGCTGGGACTCTGAGCCCTGATGATGGATCCATCTTTCTAGAAAGTGGATGAGATAGAGAGCCAGAATCAAGTTGCAAGACTTAGCACAAGGTGAAATTTAGCTTGGGTCGAACGGGTCCAAGGGAAGAGGCATGTTCAGCCTTGCTTAGAACAGACTTGATGCGAATAGGATCATCCAATGTTTCTGCAGGAAGTCTGAGGAGTCCTGCGACAGATCTCCTATCTTGATGCATCTCATCCCTGCTAAAGTAAAAGGAGCAATAGGAACAGTAGAGCAGGAATGGTATAGAAGCAGTGAAATTACACCGCTCACTAGCCTGCTTCGGCTAGCGCGGATATTTTTCGCACTTCGCACAAAACATAGATAGCTTTCTACGTACCTGGTAGAAACTACACCTTTGTGCACTTAGATTTACACTTCTTTAATCTCAAGGGTGATACGAGGGATCGTACCTTATAGGAGGTGAGCTGCAGCCAACCCCACCCATTCTCTCCAAGTTGCCGCCGGACGTGGAGAAGTTGGTCCTGGCTCAGTACCTGGGGCTGTGACACTGACATACCCTCTCATCCATCTTGGCCGTATGTTCGAATGTTTCATGCTGGACAGCAGGAATTGCGTTAAAAAGGAAAGTTGGCCAGTTGTTCTGGCTGCCATTGCTCTGTCACCTGTTCAACAGAAGCGCTGTTAGTCTCGTCTCTCTCGGCTGTGTATTCAAATGTTTCATGTTGAACGGCAGGTTTGAGAGAGAAACGAAAGTTGGCCAGTTGTTCTGGCTGCTATTGCCCTATCATTTATGCAGTAGAAGCGCTGGCAGGCTCGTCTACCTCGGGCTGTGTAGTTTCAACGCTCATGACAGTTAGCTTGAACAGACACAGATGAAACTGTTGGATATCGGATTTCCTCGCTTGCGGCAAATAAAGGCACGTTACTACTTCGTAGCATTATACAACCTCACTACCTTAGCGATGAAGTACAAACTTCCGACCTGCCTTGCTTTCCAGCTCATGATCGTACGAAATAGAGAGAAAAGGTCAAGGATGAATGTGGTGTCGAAAGTGGTAGCAACCTTGTGGTCAGAAGGTGCCAGGACTGGTGGGGCACGGCTTCCCTTAAAAACCGATCACGGCAGCCATATTCGAGGCACACCATAATGGGGCTATGCGAGAGAGCGCGAGGGCGCGCGTACACATTTCTGGATGTTAAAACACTTGGGGTGTGGTGAGCTCGCTCGCTGAGGTAGGGCTCGGAAAAATACATACCCACGTGATACCATAGGGATGTTCAGTTGCCTCGATATCTCAAGCGTGCGGGCGCTAAGCCTCTTCTGGTTAGCGCTTACTTGCCCAGAGTTACATTCCAACGCTTTATCTTATCTTATCTTGTCTAATCTCTTCCGAGCCTACCTCATGTGCCCAACCCGTTTGCAGGGATGCTTGGACACTGGATTGGAAACACACACTTTTAGCATCTTAGATACTTATTCGAATCGCTCTCTCCGATCAAGAAGCGTCATTTGAAGAGCTATCCTCAGAACACGGTGCCAGAAATTATGGCTGCCGTGCTGCGCAGCGGTGTGCAGAAATTACATGTGACATTAATGATTCATCGGCCGAATGGGAGTTTGCTTAAATGGATCTTCACTTCCGACAGCACATCACCACTTACAAGCATCACATTGACTGACCCTCTTCATTTTTCCTTCAATGATGTTACCTGACGCGGCTCTATGATCGGCCTAACCTGGAGTTTATTTTGCGAAACATTTAGCATCTCATAGGTAACATTTTGTTGCTCTAATCTATTCTCAGCATGGTTCAATATCGCCCACCTCCCGACCCTCGAAATCTGCTCCCACCACTTCTTGCCTGCCTACATACCGCCTTTGCATCGCCGCGCCCTCCTCCAGCCCTCCTACCACTTCTCTCACCCATACTTCGCCAGCGAGTCCAACTTCTTTCTGCAAATGCTAGATCTTCGGAATCATGGCTGTCTCTGTTGTGTCGGGACCCGGGATCCGCAGAGAAGTCGGAGAGGCTGGCAAAAACAATCGAAAGCGACGCATTCGAAATACATCCAGTTTCCGGCGAAATCGAATTTCGAGATGTAAATATCCAGTACAGGAGGCTAGATGAGGAGACGTTACGAGCAAAAGTGGCGGTGACGGATCTAAGTTTGGATGTAATATACCTATGGTGCGAAGGGGACCAAGAGGGCGGTGGAAACGGCTGGCGAGTGTCTGAGGTCACTCCGCATAGCGGAGCAGTCCCTGAGACCTGGTGGGCTACGATTGGCGAGGCAGATGAGAGAGCAGGAGAGCAAGTCGTTACGGAGGCGCTGAGGCAAAGTGCCGCTGTTAAGAATCCCGCCTTGGCGAATGGGAACCTCGACACAAGCTGTGCAATTGATGACGAGGACAATTATGATGATTACTGGGCACAATATGATGATACACCAGCAAGAACACCAGCACCAAAACGTTTCCCTCAACCACCTCAACTAGCCCAGGTGCAAGGACGTGCAAGGACTAAATCAGAGGCGGAGTATTTTGCTCAGTATGCTCAGGTTCAGCCGGAGATGGACAACGACGATCCATCAGAAGACCATGACGCGATCGGAGAGTCTTCACTCCACGGGGATGTAATGACATCTTCAATCAGTCGCGGACCATGGGTAGACGAGCATGAACTGTCAAATGCCCATGCAATCTCAAATCCGGCAAATTCAACGATCGATCAGCCAAGTGCATCATCACCAACGCTCGTCCCCGATGCCCTGTCACGCATGGAAGACTCGGCTGAACTACTCTCCAACTCGGACGTGGCGATTCAGCAACATATCAGCACGAGTATCAAAAGCTTGTTCCGCCTATCACAGAGTACTGGCATGGAGAGGCAAGAATTCGATCGACTGGTTCGCACGGAGCTCGACACTTTAGAAATGATAGATTTAGATGAGTAAGGAGGGTTGTATCAAGGATTAGGAACATGTCGTAGCTTCAGGTGTATTTGGACGGCTTGGCGAACAATTGAGCTACAATTGTAAATGAGGCAATCTTCCAAATAGAGCACCCTTGGATTTGTTCAACAGTATCAGAAAAGCAACGCATGGTTCACTATATTATTCCTTGGGATGTAATGCAACATGAAGACATTCGCAAAAGCCCCTTGAGACTTGATGCGGCTAGTTGCTATCCCCGAACGTCTACCCCTGTTCGCCCTGCAAGGCGATAACCCTAGAAACAAAAAGCGCGCCGAGGACACGAATTCCTGTATCACCATCGAACGGTCGCGGCCACAAGAAATTTTTTCATCCACTACTTACGGTAGATCATGATTGAGTAGGCCCGTAAGAGCCTGTGAATTTTCGAAAAACAGCTTTCCTCGGTCTATCGAAGCATCGCCCTGGGCCTTCAGGTGCCCTTTTTCCCATCTGAGCTGCATTATTCCGGTCCTTACCTCGAAACTTACCGCCATGTCATCCGGTACGCTGCGACAACGAGGAGGGCAGAGTGCAAAGAAAGCTACCTCGATCCCTCCCGCTTCTCGAGACGAGCTACTTGACAGCCTCCCCAAGCACACCTCAGGGATCACAGCGGAATGGGATTACAAGCTCGCCCTAGCTGTCATTACGGCAATGGCGTTTGTGACTCGATTCTGGGGCATTGGACACCCCAATGAGGTTGTATTCGACGAGGTGCATTTTGGAAAGGTAGGGAACCCTAAGCTGGGCTAGAACGGCAGTGCCCACTCCTTCGACGGACGAGATAAGCCCCCAAAGATGGGCATAATCGCTAATATATCTCTACAATAGTTTGCATCGTATTACCTACAAAGAACATATTTCTTCGATGTTCACCCTCCGTTTGGGAAGCTTCTTTTCGCTCTTATGGGCTGGTTCGTCGGCTACGACGGGCACTTTCTTTTTGATAACATTGGAGACTCCTACATCACCAATAATGTGCCGTACGTCGCTTTCCGAGCTCTGCCTGCCCTTCTCGGGGCTTTGACTGTCCCTACAGTCTTCTTGATCATGTGGGAGTCGGGGTATACCGTACCAGCTTGCATTGTATCAGCAGGACTCGTCTTGTTCGACAATGCCCATATTGGACAAACTCGACTTATTCTCCTGGATGCTACTTTGGTATTCGCTATGGCTGTGAGCATACTTTCATACGTGCGATTTTATAAGCTACGGCATGAGCCGTTCAGTCGCAAATGGTGGAAGTGGCTGTTGCTTACTGGAGTAGCTCTAAGCTGCACCATATCTACCAAATATGTGGGAGTATTTTCATTCTTGACCATAGGATCTGCTGTCGCCATCGATCTCTGGGGTCTACTCGACATCAATAGACAACAAGGAGCCCTGACCCTTCCCGAATTCGGGAAACACTTTGCTGCTCGTGTGTTTGGTCTCATACTTATGCCGTTCTTTTTCTACCTATTCTGGTTTCAAGTTCATTTTGCCATCCTCACGAGATCTGGACCGGGTGACGACTTCATGTCCCCCGAATTCCAGGAGACTTTGAGTGACAACATCATGAGCGCGAATGCGGTCAACATTGACTATCTTGACTCAATTACTCTCAGGCACAAGGAAACCAAGACATATCTACATAGTCACCTAGACAAATATCCTCTACGATATGATGACGGAAGAGTTTCGAGTCAGGGCCAACAGGTTACCGGATACCCTTTCAACGACACCAATAACCATTGGCAAATCCTCCCCGGCCCGAGTGTCTCCTTAGTAGATGTTCAACAAGGCCAGCACGTCAAAAATGGCGATATTATCAGACTTCGACATATAGTAACAGATAGCTTCCTCCTAACTCATGACGTTGCTTCCCCATTCTATCCGACGAACCAGGAATTTACCACCTCACCTCCAGATGTAGCAAATGGAGAACGGTATAACGATACATTGTTCGAGCTAAAGATCGAAAATGCCAAAGGCCAACAAGAATTCAAAAGCATGTCGGGCCACTTCAAGCTAGTACATCATCCGACTAAAGTCGCCATGTGGACACATACCACACCTCTTCCCGAGTGGGCCTATAAGCAAGCCGAGATAAATGGTAACAAGAATATTCAACAATCCAGCAACGTCTGGTACGCCGATGAAATCCCCTCAATCCCGCCAGGCGACGAACGCCTTTCCAAAGAACCGCGCAAAGTCAAACATGTGCCGTTTTTAAAGAAATACTTTGAGCTCCAACGAGCAATTTTCTTTCACAACAATGCTTTGACGAGCAGCCACCCGTATGCTAGTCAGCCAATTCAGTGGCCTTTTCTACTGAGGGGCGTTAGCTTTTGGACGCAAAATGATACCAGGCAGCAGATTTACTTCTTGGGAAATCCCCTTGGCTGGTGGTTGGCTAGTAGTCTACTGGCTGTGTTTGCCGGGATTGTTGGCGCAGATCAATTATCCATAAGACGGGGAATCGATAGTCTCGATGAGCGTAAGTGTGCCATTCCCCTATTGAGCCTCAAACCTATACACCACTCGAGTCATATAAACCATCTAACCCCCGCATCCATGGCGTAGGCACCCGCTCCCGCCTCTACAACTCCACTGGCTTCTTCTTCCTCTGCTGGGCTGCCCACTACCTCCCCTTCTACCTCATGGGCCGCCAGCTATTCCTCCACCACTACCTCCCCGCGCACCTCTCCTCCGCCCTCGTCGCCGGCGCCCTCCTCGAATTCGTTTTCAATCTCGACCCTGCCGTCATGGACGACGCAATCGACGGCAAAGTTAAAGCCGTCCCCGCCAACAAGAAGGGAGAAAAGAGAAGAAGTTTCCCTGTCAAGGGTAGTATGAGCAAGCAGAATATGCTGGCGCTGTGGGGGGCCGCGGGCGTGGTTATGGCGGTTGTGGTCGGGGGGTGGTATTTCTTTTTGCCGCTGACCTATGGGAAGCCTGGGCTGAGTGCGGAGGAGGTGGTCAGGCGGAAGTGGTTGGGGTATGATTTGCATTTCGCAAAGTGAGGGGCCGGTTCTGATTCGCCGTGGAAGGGCGGCGGCTGGCGATTCTTGGTTTTTCTTATTGAGTATGGTGTTCGACGATGTGGTCTTGCTGAGACGTGGTGAAAGGTAATTTTTTGCTAGATGTATTGTATAATACGAAAATTTTATTCCAAGCGTTCGATCTACATCGTTTTTTCCATGTGAAGTATAAACATCGTCGCGAGCAGCTTAGGTTATTATAATCATTGAAACTATTAAAGACTTCAAGCTGTTACAACTAGAAATCAAACAAACGAGATTACTTTCAAATATTCCGAAAGCAGAACTCTTTATTCAAAGCCATGCACGACGAACCGTTTTCTTATCAACGCACTAAGTAACTGGGAATAGCGAGAAGGAGAAGACGCGGGAGGAAAAGAAAGAAAGAAGATAGGGGAGAGAATGGTTGAGGAAGTAGTAGAAAGTTCGGGAGAAGAGCCAAAGAGTAGGAGTAAGTGTAGCAAAGCGAAGGTACTGCCGAAGTCCAGCTTCGAGCCTCGGGTCCGTGTTGCCGGCGCAAAGACGGAAGAGTGTTTCATGTCTGCCCGGGACTCGCTTAGCTAAAGCTCGGGGGCACCCGGTGCCTCCCTGAGCTAGCGAACTAGCGCCTTGCACTCCTACTGTAAGTACCTTAGGGTAAGGTACCTACCTTAATAAGGTAGGTTTTAGGACTTGCTCGGACATGATGCCACAAGACTACTTTATGCCGATAATGACGACGTCTTTCTCATAGTGTTTTCTTCAGCTTATTTCTTCTTCCATCTACTTCAATTGCGCTGATCTAGACCTTAGAAAAAGACATTCCGTTGGAAGATGTCTGTCAAATCTTTCCGTTCAACTGACGTCTTCCCGCATATGGCACAGACAGATGCGGAAGATGACCCTCGAAACCTCGTTCAAGAGAGGAAAATTAGATTCAAAGTTGACTTGAGACTCTGTACTATTGCAGGACTCCTATGTAGCCTCAACCTGTTGGACAGCGGCATAATTTCCAGTGCCTCTGTTACAAGTATGCTGAAAGATCTCGGCCTAGACCAGGGAAACCGTTACTCCCTTTCCATTCTTATCTTTACGGTGGCCAGCGTGTGCTTTCAGCTTCCTGCTACCATTGCTGTTCGACTAATAGGGCCTCGACTTTTCTTTACCATCACCACATTCTGCTTTGGCTTGATCACATTGGCAAGTAGCCTACAGGAAAATTAGATCTATCAAGCTGAGTACAGCAGTGTACAGCTTTCATCCATACTTGGCGACAGATGGTCGTCATGCGAGTGCTGCTTGGGGTTTCCATGGTGGGAGCTGTGATCCAGTATCATCGAACATTACTGATGAAGTTGGTTCTACAGGCGGGGATTTACCCAGGCCTTGCTCTGCTAATATCATCATGGTATAGACGAGGAAAGGCTATTACTGGCGGAGAATCCGATCTGGAAATGCTGACCGAGGATAGAGGAGCAGCAACTTAGGTTCGCCTTCTTGCAATGCGGCGAGGTTATCATTTTGGCAACTGGGGGTATTGTCAACTTTGGGGTAGTAATCCTCGACACGAGACAATGGAATAACCTAACATAATCCAGCTAAATCATCTAGACGGTCGAGGAGGTCTCAAGGGTTGGCAATGGATGTATATTGTACAAGGATTGGTAACCTACGTCAACTACCTATTTTGCATGACCGGTCGTCTGATGATTGCAGGTGGCTTGCGTCATCGGTTCGGCTACTTACTTTTGGATCGTGGATTTTCCAGAGAGAGCACACCTCAGCTTCTATTTTCTGAGCGCAGAAGAGAGCAAGATCGCCGTGTCACGAATCCAGAAAGATCGTGGAGATGTTATTCCGGCCCCCTTTACATGGTCCGAAGTCTTGAAGCATTTTCTCGATCCGAAGATTTACGGCTTCGCGGCGCAGTTCTTTCTTCTCGTAAGCGACGACCTCGGATTTCGCCATGAAATGACTAATTGTCTGAGTGCAGAACTTGGTTTCCACGTCTCTTTCGTACTTCCTACCAATAATGTAAGCCTCTCGCAGTTTCTGACTTCTCGAGGTAGCTCATGTTGTCTCAAGTCTCCAGAGCGGAATGGGATTCACTGAAAATCAAGCCATTCTGCTTTCTGCTCCAGTGAGTCTTGACGATGTACCTAAGGGTTAATTAAACCATACTGACGTTAATAAGCCCTATTATTACGCTGCAATTCCAGTATTGTTATCCTCTCGTATTGGCGACAGTAAGTGACCCTTTAGGCGATGATGTACGTCTCAGACGAGGGGATAATGATAAAATTTAGAGTATCGGCTCCGAGGGCCCGTAATTTCATTCAACTCTATCTGTCTTATAGCAGGCTTCGCGATGTTGGGTTTCTCGGATCAAGTCACAGTTCGCTATGTTGGTGTGTACCTGGCCACTGGTGCATATGTCTCCAACTGGGCGGCTTTGAACAGCTACCAAGCTAACAACATCACTGGGCAAGAGGTTTCCCATCTCACATCCCTGAACACACAGCTGACGATCTCGCAGCCAATGGAAGCGAGCGGTTACAGCAGCCGCAGTAACAGCATGCAACGGACTGGGTGGTGTTGCTGGCAGCTTCATTGTCCGACAAAAGGAAGCTCCTCGTTATATCACGGCGGTCTGGATCTCCATAGGGTAGGAATCGAAAATAGACATTGAGGTCATGACTGACGGCTAAAGCTCACATATTCTGATGATCGTATTCGTGGTCGCTTTCTCCATATACTTCTATTATGCCAACTCCAGGCAAAGAATTGGCAAGAAGCTCATTGAGGGAACGGTAAATCAAGTTTACCTTAGATTCAAATGTTTCCTGCTGATCCTGAATTTAGGAAGGTTTTCGATATACGTACTGAAGAGACAGATAGCGGCTTTAGTCTACGCTCGCAAACCCCCAAGATGGTAAATCAACACGTGCTGGCATTGACATGTTTAATTTGCTCTGTTATCGGCTCTAGAGGAAGATTTAGGTAGACCAGAATAGAGAAGGATTATGACCGTTATGAGACACTAAAGGAAAGGGTGAAAACAGCGACTACTCTGGAAACCTGATGAAGTTGTTATTTTCATGCTGAGAACGCCAGAGACTGCAAAAGTAGTATGCACTTGGTACCGTGTTGAAAATTCCAATGAAACACTGTGAAACTTCCAGGATGCAAGTTAAGAAACAGGGGTTATTAGATACATAGAGAATACTTTCGTACGCATGGTAACTTCAGTCATGATTAGCCGACGAGCCGAGGAACAAGCGCGGCTCTGGGCATTACTGCATCAACAACTACAACAGCTTACCGGCACTTGTCAACCGACACATCCTGCAGCATGAATGGAATGTTGTTGTAGTCTGTCTAATTATAGGAGATAGTGAGTGAAACTTTAGAACTCCGGAGTACCCCAACGTCGGTCGGTCCACTGTGGTGCAAGAGCACCCAACCTTTGGCAATATGGTCTTCCTCTCAATCTGCACCGCTCTTTACGAATACATCCCTCAAAACGACAATGAGCTAGCTATGAGTGAAGGGGAGCTTATATATGTACTTGAGAAGAGTACTGAAGACGACTGGTGGAAGGCGAAGAAAAGAGCACCGGGCGAGGAGGAAGAAGAACCGGTCGGCTTAATTCCGAACAATTACGTTGAAGAGGTAAGCACGACATGATTTCGTAGGATTGCCGGATGCAACCGTTCTCAATGCTTGAGCTGTCAGGAGTGGAACCTGTCCCACCTGCACTACAAACGGCACAGCATCAGCCAGTGAAAGGGCAGAGCTAATCAAAGCTTCTGCAGGCTCAACCAACCCATTACGCGAAAGCGCTTTATGACTATGCACGACAAACCGACGAAGAGTTATCGTTCTCTGAAGATTCCGCACTTTCGGTATACGATACATCAGACCCAGATTGGACTTTGGTTGGGCTCAATGGAGAATTTGGGTTTGCGCCGGCAAACTACATTGAGATATCGGGCGAAGCCGGACACAGTGGTCCACAGTCCCCAATATCGACACGTTCCAGGGAGCGGGATATCGAACCTGAACAACCAACAAGCCCAACTGTGCCTCAAGGACCAGCAGCTGCCCTGGCAGGCATCATGCACACTAACTCGCACACGGCCCAATCCAGTGGGCTTCACTCTACGCAATCACCACCTTCAAATATTAGTCTTCCTCCGCGAAGACCGCAGTACACTCCAAATGATTCGGATGAATCGGTGCCCACGCCTCCTCCGCCATCGCTACCGCAACGCCCGCCCTCGCAACAACTTTCTCCACCTTTGACACAGTACGCCTCGCCCCGAACTCCAAATTCGGGAGTTGCTGCTTCTCCGCCATACAACCGTGCTGTCAGCCAAAATTTCGATAGCGGAAGAGGGCAACATTCGCAAGGGGGTTATCACTTGTACAACATCAACGAGATGGTTTCCGCTCTTGGGAAGAAGAAGAAATTGGCGACAACTCTCGGCCTGAATCTTGCTACTGGAGATATAATGATCGCACCAGAGAAATCCCGTGATGGACCACAACAGACATGGTCAGCGGAGAAGCTCACCCACTATTCAATTGAAGGGAAGCACGTCTTTATGGAACTCGTGCGACCAAGTAAGAGCATCGACTTTCACGCTGGCACCAAGGACACCGCTCAAGAGATTGTTGCTGGTTTGGGCGAAATAGCTGGTGCTGCCAGGGCAGAGGGGCTCCGAGAAGTCCTTGAGGCTGGTACTGGATCTAAAGGTGGACAGAAGAAAGGGAAGATGCTGTATGAATTTATGGCACAAGGTGAGGACGAGGTCACGGTCGCAGTTGGCGATGAAGTCATTGTGATCGACGATAGTAAAAGTGACGAATGGTGGATGATCCGACGACTAAAGAATGGAAAGGAGGGAGTAGTGCCTAGTAGTTATGTCGATGTGACGGGCATCGTACCGACTTCGTCAAGTACGAGTGGGCTCAATGCGGGTCGTTCGGTCGTGGAACAGAATAGACTCGAAGAAGAACAGCTAGCAAAGGAAGCTACAAGAGTGAATAGAAGGCGGGGAGGGAGTGACGCAAAGGGCTCAGAGGTAGGCCCAGGCGTAAAGCTACCCGAAAGGGGTAGCAGCCTCATGGGTGGAACTGATGGCGACCAACGTTCTTCACAGCGGAGCAAGAAAGATGGCAAAGTATCTACCTCAAAGTCAAGTATGTATCTATCTGAGGTCTGGCATGGAAACCAAACTAATGAACTGGTAGAACCTGATGCCTTCAGGACTCGGACTTGGACTGATAGATCTGGATCATTCAAGGTTGAAGCGGAGTTCATTGGTTTGAAAGACGGTAAGATACACTTACACAAACTCAATGGGGTCAAGATTGCAGTTCCTGTCGTGAAAATGGCCATTGAAGATCTCGAGTACGTAGAGAAAGTTACAGGCATTTCTCTTGATGACGATAAGCCGCTGTCAGATATCAAGCGTAGGAGTACCCAGAGTGGAACTGGTCGAAAAAAGGCGGAATCAAGCCAGAAGACGGGGGCGTCAGTGGAACGCCCAAAGCAAGAACCAAAAGGACCAGAATACGACTGGTTTGACTTTTTCTTGAAAGCTGGCGTTAACCCTTACCAATGCGAGAGGTACGCCTCTAATTTTACCAAAGACTCAATGGATGAGAGCGTGCTTCCTGACATTACGCCATCCGTACTGCGAGCTCTGGGTCTTAAGGAAGGTGACGTTCTTCGAGTAATGAAGTTCTTGGATAACAAGTATGGTCGTACCGGGGCAAAGTCGAAACTTAGGAACGTGAGTTTTGGGGGTGAAGAGGTTATTAGTGGTGAGGAAGAGAAGGCTGGTGCAACATCTCCCAACGGCCCAGGTGGAGGGCTCTTCTCTGGTCCTGTTGGTGCTCTTAGGAACAATACCCGAAAGGGACGTCCAGCTCCAGCAGTGCAAAATGACGATGTTGTTGATGCCAGTACCTTTAGGCAGAAAACAGGCACTGAGGGTGGAGCGAATGTTTTTAACGCAACAACAACTCCATCGGCACCGGCGCATGCACCCCCGAAGAAGATAGCTGGTGGTTTTGACGATGATGCGTGGGATATCAAGCCTTCAAAGCAACGGCCGAGTGCTCCAGAAACTGCCCAGCCAGCTGCACCCGCGCCAGCAACCAGTGCCCCTAGCCAACCCGCGTTAACAGGTTCAATGGCAGAACTGTCTCTATTATCTCCACCATTACAACCTACTCCAGCACAACCTACCGCTCCACAGCAGCCTCCGCAACTGCAGAGTCAGCCGCCAGCACAGGCTCCTCTACCGCCGCAATTGCAGCAGCAGCCTACTGGAGCAAACCCATCCTTCTTCTCGCAACTCGGTCAGCAACCGACTGGCGCACAATTCCAACAGCAACAAGCTCCTCAAGCTCTACCTCTGCCAATGGCCAACCCTCAACAACAGTTTCAAGGCCAGCAACAGGCGCAACAAAACATGGCTGCAAGACAAAGACCGCAGGCCCCGCCATCTATACAGCAAGGCTCGTTCATGCTGCCGCCGCCACCGAGGCCTTTATCTGCACCTCAGAAGCAATCGCTGACCAACGGCTTCGGTCCTCCTCCTTTACAACCACAATTGACCGGTTTTCAAAACCCTGGCAACCTCCCTCCGCTTGCCCCTCCAGGCCAAACATTGAACGACATGAGTCAGATGCGGAACCAGCAGCAGTATGGCCAGCAGCAGATGTATCCACAACAAACGGGCTTTGCGCAACCTAATCAGAATTTCGGTCAGTTCGGAAACGGTACCGCTCCCCAGCAAACTGGCTTTGGTCAGCAGCCACAACAGCTACAAATGGCGCCACAGCAGTCTGGGTTTCAGAATCAACAACCTTTCATGAACGGCCAACAGACCGGCAGTCCTTTTGCGGACCCTCGAACCACTCAACAGCCAGGCGGTTTCCTCCCGCTATCTTCCCAGCCCACAGGCTTCCAACAGCAATTCCAGCCTCAACCACAATTTCAACCATCCCAATCCCCCTTCCAGCCCCTGCAGCCCCAACCCACCGGCATCACAAATGGCGGTTTCCCCAGCCGCCCTGGCTTCGGCCAATCTCCATCGCCTATACCGCCCATGCCGCCAATGCCAATACAGCAACCGACGCTGCAGCCGCTACAGCCGCACAAAACGGGGCCGCCGCCACCAGTGAGGTTTGGAGTCGGGGATGGCAAGAAATTGCTCCCGCAGCCGGCGGGCAGGAAGGCCAATTTGAGCCATGCGAGTGAGTTCTCCCGTCCTGTATCCATGTTGTTGGTTGTTCACTGACGGGTGCTTAGCGCCGCAAAACCCTTTTGGTTTCGACTAAAGGAGAGGGGGATGTGCATGCGTGGCGTTTTCAACTTAGTCGTTTGGGAAGTGAGGAAGTAGGGACCGGAAGGTACAGAGTGAGTTTGGGGTGTACATACCGTTTCTGGTAAATTGTAGTAAAGATGTAATTACCTTCGTCATTGGGTGTGAGTGTCAAGCTGCGTGTATTCAATGCTGGCGAGAATCGTATCACCATTGCGTGCATACTTCTTCTAAGATAATGGACGTGGGTGCCGGTCGGTCGGATGGTTAGTGTCTCGAAAGACTGAAGGGTGAGGTGTTGCGAATAAGAGAGTGGTCAGCAGCTGGCTAGCTAGCTGTATCAAGATGGAGTCTATGTCTTGTTTATAGTTTTATTCTCGTATCAAGCATTCTCTCCCCCTCATCACTCATCCCCTCCCCTTCCCTCCCCTCTCCTTCCCTCTCCTTCCCTCTCCTTCCCTTCCCTCTCCTTCCCTTCCCTCTCCTTCCCTCTTCTCTCCTCTCCTCTCCTTCCCTTCCCTTCTCCTCTCCTCTCCTTTTCTTCCTTTTCTTCCCTCTCCTCTTCTCTCCATTTCTTCCCTCTCCTCTCCTCCCCTTCCCTCTTCTTCCATTCCCCTCTCCTCTCCTCCCCTCCCCTCCCCTCCCCTAGCCACCCTATCTCGTCTTCACCTTCCTCATTCGTTCATCACTCATTCACTCATCATCCCTTCCCTCGCCGTGTGTCTGTTCATCGCTTTTTCGCTGTGCTGTACTAGGCATTGTACTGGCTGGACGCGCTGGTCTTGTTGATGGGGGATGGGGGATGAGGGATGAGGGGATGAGGGGTGGGGATGAGGGATGGGGGATGACGGGGGATGATGGGATGGGGGATGGGGATGGGGGTGGGGGATGGGGATGGGGATGGGGATGGAGGGTGGGGGATGAGGGATGAGAAATGAGAAGTGTGTGACTTTTTGATGAATGCTGCAATGAGATGAGATGAAATGAGAAGGTGTGAAGAGATGTGAGAAGATGTGAGAAGTGCTATAAATTATAAAAAAGATGTGAGAAGCAAATTATAAAAAATGAAAAGATGAAAAGAAATGAAATGAAATGAACAAAGATGCACTATTTCCACAACAACAAAAATGAAAGCACAGACGAGTCTTAAAAAAAATCTAAAAAAAAGAAAAAAGAAAGAAAATTGCCATTCAGATTAATATTAGTTGTTACCCAGTACATATGTCGAGGTAAAATGACTGGTTGCAAGCTACTAAGATATACAGTATAAACTATCGTAATGTTGTTAATAAAAACATTGTTGACTATTTGTAATTGTATGTATCAGATATGGGCATATTTATTTCTCTTTGCGTCTTCTTTTCTTCTTCTTATTATTATTATCAATCTATCAGTGATTCATTCACTCACTTACTTGACTCTCCCTCACAACTTTTCACTTGGCAATGATCGGTTTCCTGATTTGCAATTTGTACTTGGGGGAGAAGAATAGTGCGGTGACGTGGGGGGTTGGTGGGGGATGGTTGGGTGGTTGGGTGGGGATGGAGGACGGTGTTGGGGGTTAGGTTGGGGTAGTGGAGGGGAAGGGGGGGTGAGGGGAGAAGGAGAGATGGTGGGGAGAGGAGGGGAGGAGAGGAGGAAGGAGGGTTGATGTGATAAGTAGATGGGTAGATATCTTTACATGAGTTGATACTAGTCGGTTATATATACTGCATGTACTGCGTCCACCCTCTCCGCCAGCCGATTTCGAACCTGGTGCTTTGGCGATATGAACATGGATCAAGACGGCGTCTTTGGTTGGTAGATTTAGCGCTGGACATTAAGCTAGGAAGGATCATCTGTATCCCAAACAGTTGCTTTTTCTCGTTTCCACGTCAGCTCTCCCTGCAGCCTTTTTTTTAACTCTCGAGCCAGTAATAGAAAAACTCGAAGTTGCCGGGTCCGCCTGGCATGTTGACCCTATTGACTAGTTCCGAGGTCGAGCTCTTGGACTTTCGGATAATACTCCTCACTTTGTTTGCCTTTACAATAGCATCTCTGAACTAGCAATGTACTTTTGCAAATCTTGCTGTGGCCCTTGATGAGTGACATCACACGAAGATAGAGTATGAAAGTAACGACTCAGCCAGGAAGACGAAGTAAATCGAATGCCTTGGGTAGCCGTGTCGTTTGTGTTTGGTGCCCCAAGTATTATACTTCTAGATCTGCATTCTTGAAACAAACAGTTGCATGGCTGTCCATGGCGTTGAAATCACGGGTGATTGATGCGCCAGGAGCGAGATGTCTAAGCGATTGGAAGCCAATTCTACACCTAATCTGTACCGGTTTTTCGAGGCGCGCTAGACCCTCTGCGATGGACCGGCAAACATGAATGCTTCATCCGTTGGCGTGTTGGCTGCGGCTTTAGAGGCGCCAGCAGCATACCAGAACGATGATTGTTCTCAGAACTGTAACCCCAAGCAAAGTAGCCTTCAATTTCAGCCTGGTTGGCTTTTCATAATAACCTCTGCCTTTGGGCCTCCGCCATACTGACTGAACCTTTGGCTACCCTTTGCAGAACCATGGCCAACGGTATCACTTAAGGATATCGGTCATCCATGCATCCTGATGTACTTTGCCTCCAAAGATGAACCAGGACTTGAATACCTCACCGCCGGCACATCCGCATTCGATAAGGGAGACCCATTCTTTTTCACCACGCTGTACATACTCTGAGCATATCACCCTAAGCTCTCCTTGCGCCGCCATGGCAAAGCCTTTTTCTTCCACATTCCAGACATCTTCGGGTTGAAAGCCGTACTGCTCGAGAACCTCCAGATATAGTTGGAACCAGCTAGTAAGTTTTCCTTCGTCGTACCTGAGCGGATACTCTTTGTCCCGTGGCTGGCTGAACATGGAAGCTAGTTCCGGGTGACGAGACAGGAATGTTTGTACCCAGTTCTTACCTAAATTATCCTCACTTTCATTCTTCCGCAGCAACTCCGTAGCCATGAATCGGATGTGACTGCTACGAGGACGCCAGCCCCATGCTCCCATTTGTAGGATCCAGCGAGCCAAAGCCTCCTCTTGCTTTGGATGCAGCTTCGTCCTTTGGCTCCGGGAGTACCGGTCAGATCGAGCACCGCCAATGCGTCTTCGAAGAGTACTATCCACAAGGCGGTATTGGCGAGCAATCTTGCGAATCGAGGGTTTCTCTATACGTGGATGTGGCTGCTTTTCGAAGTTTTCTAATGCACGGCGATAAGCCACAACGGCGAGCTTTGTCCGCTTCTCCTTGTTGAGCATGCCGAGCGGTTCCATGGTGGCGTAGAGGAAGAAGGTTGAACGGTGGTGAGTGAACAGATGTGGTGAGCTGGTACTAGCGTGTTGCATCACGTGGTAAGCACGTGGTAAGGTAGGTACGAAAAGGTCCCGCTTGTGCCAGCACTTTTACTGTGTACCTCTTCCACCTACAACCCCTTCCGCCGTATTGCTGTAGCCTGCAAGCACACTCAGCAAGGGCAATCGAAGACACAGATGCTGATCAGAAGGAGAGCTTTGCTTCTGCAGCCTTTTCCCTCGAACCCCGATGATGCATCAAGTCATCAACGTCTGCTCCCGACAATCTTCGCTACTGGCTACGAACGAGAACTCCCCCTCAAGTTTCACGTACAAGTTGAGCTGCTCATCACTGCTATTGAACATGGAGACAGTCGATGCAGATTCGAACTTCTCTTCTCTTTCATTGGTGTTTATCCAACACAGCGGCAGTCTAATTTTTCCATCTAAACCTCTATGATGTATCGTCATCTCTAATCTTGGAGGCATTCTTTGCTTCTTTGCAAGCCTAGACTATATCTTCTTCCACGTCGTTGTGCATGACAACTCCTATGACCTCGAACGAATGCTTGAAATACATATCAGTTCCTCAGAGCGCTGATGAGACTTCGCATCTCGGAGATAAGTGTGCCTCGGCCCGCAGTACTAAACGATATGTTGCCTCAGGACCTCAGAGGCTCAGACGTGTAAAATGCAACTAAACCCCTTCAGGGTAGCTACACTAGACCCTTCTGGATAAGCCGCGGCAGCTAATCCCCTTTGGGTTAGCTATCTTGCTTACTACCAAGTACGGTAGCGGTACCTTACCTTAGGCTGCGAAGTCATCCAGAGGGTCGCTAACCCGAAGGGGCTTAGGGGCTTAGGGGAAAAGGGTAACCCGAAGGGGCTTAGCTACGGAAAGATGTCTGAGGTCCTGAGGCAAACGATAGGCTCTCTAAAGAACTAAACCTTTACAGAAATTTGTCTTGTCTTCACCATCTTGCTTGAGTCACTGCTCGCAACAATGAGTAACGCTACAATTGCAATTGTGACAGGGGCAGTGAGCAGCTCTTCCATGTGTCCCCGCAGCCTCGCTAACAGAAGTTCAGAATCGCGGCATTGGATTGGCCATCTGCCAGACCCTCGCCAAACAGTCCTCAGAACCGCTGGTGCTATATGCTGTTTCTCGCAGTGGAGCAGATCTTGGCATCGAACCCACATTCGGTGCCGTTAAGCTCAAGTACGACAAACTGTCCCTCACCGATAGATACAGCATCAATGCTCTAGCCATCGCGGTCAAGAGAGATTACGGTGGTTGTGACGTTCTGATCAACAACGCCGGCGTATACTATTACAAGGAGAAAATTACAGCTGCGCAACGAAAAGAGACACTAGATGTAAACTATCGGGGCACGCTCGCGGTACTCCTAATCGTTGGTTCCACATATATTTTGCAACGAATGGCTCACAACTAGCTAGATGTGTCAGACCTTTCTACCCATTATGCGAAAGAATGGCCGTATCGTCAACGTCTCATCAGCTAACAGCAGCCTGAATAATTACAGCCAAAACATACAAGACCGTTTCCGCAACCGTAACAAGACTCTCCAAGACATAGAAACACTTGTTCAGGAGTATGAGGTTTGTCAATCATATCTTTGGATTTTCGAATTTCTAGCCGTGCAGTAAATACAATTCGCATTGACATTTGTTGAGTTGCGCGCCTGAGCTTGCACCCAGGATCAGCAGATGAGTGGCATGTTAACTTTTACTCTTTGCTATAGGAAGCTGCCGCACAAGGCCAGCACCGCCATGATGGGTGGCCTAAAATGACGTATCACGTTAGCAAAGCGGCCGAAAATGACATGACCATGATCTTGGCCCGTGACAATCCTGAGGTCCTTATCAATTGTTGCTGTCCGGGATGGGTAGACACTGAGCTAGGTACCCAGGCTGGACAGCCGCCAAAAACCGTCGGTAAGGCCAGGTTACGCTATGTACTCTAAGTTTTGTGCATTGGGGACGGGTTCTCCGAGCCAATGCCCATAGGTGACTGTTTCCCTGGGCCAGCGATATGCTGACGAGTTGTGTGTAGAGGAAGGCGCAGCAATCCCTCTTCGACTCGGATTTGGCGATATTGGAGGCATCAGTGGAGAATACTGGGCCAATGAATCGACTGATGGCAAAGGGGATGGAACGGTCTCGGTATGGTGAAGTCGGGCGTTCTATCGTGCCTTGATGATTATCGGATTCCAGACGACAGACTCGTTCCGGATACGACCTCTGCGCCAGGCCATGACCGTTTACAATCTCCATTCCTTATGCAGCTGCACGCTTACAACAAGCTAGACAGCATGATTCACGATGGTATATTTAGAAGTGGCCGAAGACAGCGAAACGAACCGCTCTGTCCGGCACAGATGCTACCATGATCCCGGCATACTTTTTACTCGAACTTCCAATATGACATCGTCCATCCCATTCATATCCCTCACATCGTCTTACCAGTGCCATAACCCAACGGAAGATCCCTCTCATCATTACCTCCACGTTCATCACCAATACATCATTTCGCAAGTCTAGAAAACGCATCCTAGTTATGATTTCTGCTGGGTCTCATCATTCCGGAAATGCGTGAACGCTTAAGTAAGAAATGTAGGAGGTAGGGTGTTTGGTCGCGAGCATATTGAATGCTTAGCTACGAAGCATTATTTGGAGCCGAATTTCCCATTCCAACTACGAAGTGACCTCGACGCTTAGCCAGCGAGCATACAGTACATGAAGCAATTTCTGATGCGCACATGAACCCCTGTTTTTATATTTCTACTTGAAACACTGTCTGAGCACTGTGTGAAACACTCTTTGAAGCACTGTTGGTTGTGACCACTCCTCCGCGCGCGTTACGAACCTGATTGACGTGTGTAAGGAGCGTGAATTGGGGAGGCTGAAAGGGAGTTACGGGAGTCATACTGGTAGTGCTGTAGGTAGGAAAATTCTCTCCATATCTAACCCCCATGTATGCCTGCTTCGACTCAACTGCTATCCCTTATTAACCCATCTTCTTGTACACAGTCAATAGTATAGGTTTGTCAGCTGGAAAACAACAGGCGAAACAGACCCCATTCCCTCGCCCCACCCCACCCCACCAGCGTAACATGGGCCGATTACTTACAAGTCTTCCCGAACCAAAAGTCGCACCTCCTCACCACAATCGGATCAACCTCCCTTGCCACCCCCGCCAGCGCCAAAGTCTGCACCATTCCATCCCTCCCATACTCTCCAAACACCTCCGTGCCCTCCGCCGCCGGTCGTCCTTCGACTGCAAACGAGCTCACCCAGCGCTGCAGATCGACCGCCGCGTTGGCGTCCGGGTTCTGAGGCTGCGTCGGTCCTGTGTAAAAAGTCGAGTTCAGATCCCTCGTATGAATGGCGGGCGGAACCGTGAAGATGTAGTTGTAGGTGCAGTTGTCGACGGCGCGGGTAAGGGCGGTGTTGGCGCAGACGAATTCCCAGTGGCCGTACGGTCATGGCGGCGCGCTGGATGCTGTTGCTGTTGTTGTTGTAGCTGTAGCTGCAGTCGAATATGGGCGGGTAGACGGTCTGCGTCACTTGCTCGATATCCGTGCTGTTGAGTAAGGTGGAAACAAAGGTGTCGTAGCCGCTGGTTGTCTGAGCGGACGGAGGGACGAAGGTGAGATCCTAAGCGTGAGATATGGCCGTTAGGAGGGCTGTATGCAGAGAAAGAGGTGTCGAGAAACTGGGTGAAGCTGAGGATTGTACCTCGTTGACGTTATGGCTCTGCATGATGTGAACATCTTTGTGAAACTTACCGTCGAGCATAGACTGACCGCCGGGCCGGGTTTTCATACCTACTTTCTGACCCGGCCCGAGTACTCGATACCAACATTCTGACCCGGCTCGAATACTCGATCCCAAAATCCTCGATGACCCGGCCCGACGCGGCCAGTCTATTCTGCGTTTGAATGCAAACATTACGCCTAAGTTGGTTATGTCCTCAAGACCTGGGATTTGTTCGTCATTATGCAGGCTCTGTGGTTGATTGATGGGCTGGAAAGAAGTGTGCAAACTGAGTAGAAGCAGCTAAAGCATTGAAACTCATACAAGCCATCGGGATTGCTCGTCCAAAGCCCGATACTCTGAGTAATCTATTGCCTCTATCAAGCATGTTCTTCAAGGCTATGCTTTGGATTGGCGCTTTGCCCTTCAGTCTGGCCTAGTGCTGCTTGTTGGTGCCATCGCAGCATTTCTCCCCAGACTCTACAGTGTACGTCATGAATTCCAGCTGATGCAAAAACAAGGTCTGGTAAGTCTTTAAGAGTATTTCTTCTCCATACTTGTAAATGTATTGCGACAAGGTATCTAAAATCTCGCACAGCCGATGCCCTCTCACCACCCGGTGTTTGGGCGTTTGATCACAGTTGGTAGAATCATATCTAGACTCACGGGTGACGTACATGACCATGTCCTTCCGCCACAGACTCGACTCGCAATGCCTGGTTTGGGTCCGTTATTATATATCGATATCTGGCCTTTTGGTTCACCAATTCTTGTCCTTGCATTCACCGGATTCGGCTTCTCAGGTCACTCGGACACAACATCTTCCTAAATTTCGCAGATTGATAGAGTATGTATATTCCATGACTGGCAGAAATGATCTATTGATCATGGGAGGCTAGGAATGGAAAATATGAAGAACCATATTTAACCTTGGCTTCAGTACGTTGTAGCGGGCATCTAGTGACTTTGATTCCAGATATTACGCAGGATACTCTGACATTATGTGAAATTTACGAGTGCTCGCTAGAAAGGGAAATGTTTTCCCTATGGATGAGGCGACTACTAATTTAAGTCGGGACATCATCCAATTAATTAAAAAGCTATCATCCATTACATTCTCTTATGCACTGGTGGAATTCTCGTCGTATGGTGTGGTACATTTCGTGCGAATTGGACAGTCGCTTCGAGAGTCACCGCGGGAAAAACGAAATGGCAAAAGAAGACCGAACCAAAACAATCATAGACCTGGCCTTACACAACTACTTGTCCCAATAAACGCAAGAGTAACTGTTCCATACTATAGACGCGACCTACAAGACTTTGCTACATGCCAGATGAAAACCGTCTAGTCTGGTCAATTCAAGAAGCTATTCACTGTGAACCCTCTTACTAGCCTGAATCGCACGCATTCCGTCCTGAACGCTGGCTTGCTCAAAGTGGAGACACCTTATATCCCATCAAAGGGGCCTGGCGAGCGTTTGAGTTTGGGCCACGCAATTGTATATGGCAGGAACTAGCGATGCTAGAGCTAAAGATTGTCCTAGCTATGACCGTGCGAGAGTTTGAGATCAAGAGCTTGTACGATGAGCGGGATACGTTCAAACCAAGGAGAGGTCCTAAGACCGTGAACGGGGATAAAGCGTACCAGAATCTGTCAGGATCTGCGCATCCCAGTGATGGACTTCCGTGTAGAGTGTCGATAGCCGCACATTGAGAGATAGTCGAATATCAGCGATCACGGCAGCCTTTTTCGTACAGCTCTAGGTTATCGTTCGATTATTGCGGCTCCTGCCGAACAGGCGGTAGAGGATAGCATCTGCTGGGATTAAAAACTTGTCTCTCGTATTATAGAAGACTCGTAATTATATCAGTATCAACCCAAGATCCTGGGCTATGTACCCCATCCTCGCCGACTTCATTCATTCATATATCGTTTAAGGGGGCGCGAAGGTGCCCGGTACCCATCAGGTATACACCCAGAACGATTACATATCGGGCATGAAACTAGGCTCCTGTACCTTGTAGACTGTCCTGGTAGCCTAACAGCATGTAACTGATAAGGTGAAGGACCCTAACTATTTCCATCAGCCCCAAGACCCAGCTTTTACCGATTCCAAAAATCCCAGAGCTTCCGCCTCTCTGATGATCAATTGTTCATGCTCCTTACTCCTCACCGTGACTATAACGGGGAATGGCTCATCCACAGCATCGTACCGAAGATCTTGGCTGTCGTATGGACCCCCCTAAACGATTCAAATATGATATTTCAGTATGTAGACTGTCGGATCCAAGGGATCTAGCACTGGACGTTAAAGAAGGTAGATAGAGATGAAAGAACCCTCACCGCCTCGAAGTCAAAACAATAACAAAGCCTCGCAATCGCGACAAACAATGCCTGATGCGCGACTTTGTACCCCACGCAGATGCGCCTCCCGCCTCCAAACTGCCACAAGCCATGCGTGATATTGCCCTCGTTTTCATGCCCATCTAGCCACCTTTCTGGCCGAAAATCTCCGGGCTCCTCGACTTCTGCGCACACGGCGATCGAATTGATGACAAAATCTGTACCACGCGGGAAATGGTATCCTTCGAATTCTAAATCCTGCGTAAGTTGATGCTGGGGGATGAGGGGTACAACGGGGCGCCAGCGGAGAAGCTCTTTAATCAAGGCACTAATGTAGGGCAAGCATGGCATGTCATCGATACGAGGGAGACGCAAGGCGGTGTGGCTGTTGCTGCAGATCCTGTCGATCTCTTGACGGGCTTTTCGCAGGATGTGCGGGTGGCAGAGAGTGGACATGACGAACGTGTTTAACGTCATCCGAGGGTTGTCGCTACCGGCTGCGATTATGCCCATGGCGAGCCACATGGCTTCGGCGTCATCACCGGTGTATTTTGTGTCACCGTGTAAGAGGACGTCGCGGACAAACGAAGGAGGCGCGGTACCATTTGCAATAGCTTGCTTAACGGGGGCCCACCAAGTCCGATAAATGTCGTGATGAGATTGTCCTTGTTTCTCCCAGTAGCGGCGCCAGAACTGAAAGACTTTTGGCGAGATGAGGAACGAAATCGACGGCACTACCATTGATGCTGTTAATAAATTGACGAGTGGCGAGTTCAAAGGCGGCGAGCTCCGATGAGGATTTTTGCAGTCGCTTGCCAAGTACAATCCGATGAACAACGGAATTGGAATACCAGTTATGATGTTTGTACCATTTGCACGGTCGGTGAACGTATGCTGCCAAGAGCTGAAGGCTCTCAATTTCTTGCCACTCTCCATAGATCTTCAGTGCGGAGCCGTTCAAAAGTTGATGCATTACTCGCCTATCTTCAGTCCACTCTGCTGTCTGGCGCAAAACAGTACGTCTATCCTGGCTGACAAGCCCGCCGGCAATTGGAAAATAGGGACGTTCGTGTGTGATCGCTCCTCGTTTAGCGATTATTTCTGTGACAACACGCTCGCTGTTGAGAAGAACCCAAGTCTTCGATCCCATTTGCAGAGTCACCATCTCCCCGTACCCTGAGAGAGAAGAAAGCTAGTAACCAGTCAGCTAGCATTTAATACGATTATCGACGTTCCTCTCACATATGCTTGGAGCTTATTGTTACGACGAGCTTTGAGTATTTGGAAGAGATTGCCGACTATGGGACTTGGGGAAGGCCCCGGTGGCAGATTCCATTGTTTTCCTGTGGGCGGCCTTTGATGGTGAACTGGCCTCAGAATATCTTTTAAGATAGTACTGCACACATATAGTGATATTGCAATGCAAGGCAGAATCCACGGCAAGCAACAGAACATGAAATCGTAACCAGTCAAAGAAGCAGTAGAAAACATTATAAAGTATCTGTTACTATGTCATTCTTGACAGTTCATAAAATATTGTTACTTCAAAGATTCCGAAACAAAGATAATTACATCAATGGGCTGTAAAGAAAGAATAGTGAAATAGACTTGCATGCTCAAAGAGTAGAATGATCTTCGAAAGTTAAGTCGCCCAATAGTCACAACTCGGCTAGAGTCCGTCGTGAGATTACCAGGGTTACTGAATTCATGGAACCGTGTCGCTCTTCCAAATTCTCGATCTATGCACGCAATCATCGCCTTCATGTTCGCAATTGGCACAGTATGCAGATGTGACAAATGTAAAAGGATGGTTCTGAAGTCATGTGTGTTGAGACAAAGGCACGGTGCAAATCGGGACTTCGTATGGGTGGAGAAAATGAAATCTCCAAGCAATGTGCAATGATGGAGCAGGGAAGGAGGGAAAAGGGCGGGTCGGCCGTCTCTGCCAGCAAAGACTGCAGTCAGAAACTGGGGATAGGTCGGCCGCCTCGTTGACTGCTTCGCTTGGTTGCATTAATTTTGCAATCGTGAGCCCTGCATGTGTGCGACATGGCGAGTTGTATCTAACGTTGTCTTCTGGCTCACTCAACGATATAGCTAGCACTTTGGCCAAATTGGCCGATTCATCAACCAATATTGACGGGCGAATCATTCTTGATGTTTGGGTCAAGAGATGAGTGAGTCGGGCATTGTGGCCACATTGCTATCTAATTAGATAGCGGCTAGGCTAGAACAGCTTCGCTTGCCGATTTGGTTTCCTCTTGTGACTTTCGAGAGACTTTACCAAGCCGCGCGTATGCTTTCACGCTGGTGCAGACTGGGCGGCGGAAAAGATAGCAAGGAATATAAGCATTTACCAGCATTAATTTGTTCGTGCCGTTACTAGCACTTTTGCATAACAAGGGGTTACGTTACATCAGAAGATCAAGATGCCGCAGTAGTCCTGAAATATTCAATACGTTCACTGGCGTACGTTCTCACGCCGTGCATACAAACCCACATCAAGAGCTGAAGTAATACCAAGGATCTCAAACACATGCCGGACAATGCAACATTCACCTTTTTCTCGATGCTACTTTCAAGAATATTGAAATCTCATCTTTACCTTGAAGCCTGGGTTTTCTCAATTGCCATTCTGTATCTCTACTCTTGAGGTTTGAAACGCGCAATGGCTGTGATTGAACTGCCATTTCGAAAAGTTATTGTCGTAGGCGCTGGTTTCTCGGGCATCACTTTTGGCTGTCAGTTGAAGTCTAAGCTTCGATTTGATGAATTCGTAATATATGATCGTCAAGAAGATATCGGTGATGTCTGGTTCGCGAATCAATGTTCGTTCCCAACCCAAGTTCCCTTAAATATTCTCGGATCATTGATTAGTTTGCCTAACATAATTCGTTAGATTCTGGCTGTGGTGTCGATGTTTCATGCATCTTTTACTCTCTCTCCTTTGCCCCGAATCCAAACTTTTCAAAGCTGTTTTCAGATCAATTCGAAGTTCTTCGGTATATCAAGAATGTAGCTAAAAAGTTCGATTTGAACAAACACATATGTCTCAACACTTCTTGGGATGGAGCAGACTGGAAAGAAGAAACAGAAACATGAAGATGTCAATTCTTCAATCGAAAGATCGAAGAAGTGTTTATTCAAGAATGTCAAGTTTTAATCTCAAGCGTTGGAGGTCTTGTCATGTCTAATAAGCTTGGTATCGAGGGTGAGCAGAACTTTGAAGGACAAATTCTTCACAGTGCAAGGTGGGATCACAGTGTGGTTCTCAAAGACAAAAGAGTCGCTGTTATTGGAAATGGCTGTAAGCTCAATGCTATCATTTGCTTCAACACAGCTAATTGAAAGGCTCTGCGACTCAAATCGTACCTGCTATCATTGACGAGGTACAAATTTTGAATCAGTTTATCCGCACGCCTCAATACTATTTCCCGCAAAAAAACTCGCGCATTTCTGCGATGCTGAAGTTTGTCTTCCGCTACTTACCGGCGACTTTTTCACTATTTCGACTCATCATATTCCTGGTGTACGAATCGAGGTTTCGCCACTTTTATCTAAATTTCCGAGGATCCCGTCTTCGAGCTATCGCTCGTCAAGTTTCACGCACATACATCGAAGATAACGCTCCTCAAAGATTCTGGTCTCTTGTCATGTCAGAATATGATGTTGGCTGTAAACGTCGTATTTTTGACGAGAGCTACGTACCCGCGCTCAAAAAACCAAACATTCACCTCACGAAAGACCCCATTACATTCATTGAGGCCAAGGAGATCGTCACAAAGAGCGGCAGCCGTTATCTCTGTGACATTCTTGTAGTCGCTAACGGATTCAGTCCGCTTCACTTTCACATCTCGATTCGAGATCGCAACGAAATGACGCAGCAAGAACATTGGACTCAATTCGGAAGCATCGAAGCTTATCAATTCACCGCTCTGGCTGATTTTCCAAACTTCTTCATGATATACGAACCAAACGCGGGATCAGGTCACACTAGCGCTCTGTTTAGTATTGAATGTATCGTTGACATGATTCTCAAACTCATCAAGCCCCTTCTCATATCTCAAGAGATGAACATTATTGAGGTCAAATTTGAGGCAGAGATGAACTGGGTTCGCAACATTCAGGCGGCACTGACAAAGCGTGTGTGAGCCGGCAATTGTGGGAATTATTATTCGGACAAAAAGAATAAATGAAACATCGCTATGTATTCATTTTCTTCTTTTCATTTCTGGTACATAAATCGGTTTCCAAATATGCGCGATTGGATTTACAAGCCATTCTTCAGGCGTGGTTGAAGAGCGTGCCTAGCATGTTGGCATAGAAAATGGGACTCTTTCGGTAATTGCATCACTGTTAATCAACATCTCTGATGAATTACTCTGGTGAAACAGACATTGTCAATGAAAATTTGTTCAGGTTGTAATTTAGTGGTACTCGTTCTGGAATCGGCTTGCCTTCAATACATGGTAGGGCTAGCTGAAAGCACAAACAGACAGAGGAGTCTTCGGCTGCTAAATGGCAATTTAAGCTCTTATGTTAAGAGTCTTTAAAATTGTTTTTGGCCTATCTTCATGATGTCGCTGGCCTAGAGAGGGATTCAAAGCAGGAACAGATAGACAGAAGAACGCTCTAATTCTACCAACCTTCACGATTCGATACTCCTCAAGAATATTGTTTTGGGTGAACGGCGTCGCATTTTGAGCTAATTTTGCCGGTTCTACCTGGATATGAGTTCTTCAATTCGATATCTGTTATGGGATACTTCGATGAGTCGTTGAGGTAGGTCTGATATTCCTGGTTTTTGGGTCTTGTTCCATTTCCGACAGGGTGGATGTTTCTCCTAGGTGTGCTGATGTATTTGATATATAGCGGCTTTAAAGAGGGTAAGCAGCCCAGAATGATAACAAGATGATTCTCAGATCTGTTGAGAAGGAGTGTGCATTTTAGCTTCGATATTTCAAAGGGGTTCTAAATGGACACTTACACAATCCAAAGGTACATTACTGGAGCTTTCCCTACAGTTAAATACGAGTCAACATCTCTTCATGAGTGCGATAAGGTGTAAGGCTCACATGTAAAATCGGACCGCGCTGAAAGGCTCATAAGCACCACGGTGCTAACAATACAGGCTGCCATGGCACTAATACAGCTTAATCAAGATCTAGCAATGACAGGGACGTCTTACAATAACCCTAGACTCAAAAGAGATGCGAGAGCAACTTTCAATTTGAGCTTGAGCTTTAGTTTCCAGACGATGAGCACAGGGAAAAGTGTGAACGTGAGGTCAATGAATGCGGTCATAGCTATCACCGTTATTATGGACTGCTGTAATACTGTCAAGAGTTGATAAGGGCGACTTACCAGAACTAGCAACCGCAGAATTCCGCTGAATTACAGGATTTCAGGACTTTGCTGTTGGAGCCAATTGGGAATCCCATAAGGCCGTCACGGGTGTAGTTTGCACAAACACCATTACAAGGGCGACGATGCAAATGAACGTGTTTAATATCAGTGTGATAATAACGAACCATTTGAGCCATTTATGGACCGAGAACAGGCGCAGAAGAAGAATGCCGATAGAAATACGAGAAGTTGATTTCGAAAGAACAAGCGGAATCTGAGAAATCCACGCGAACTTCAATGCGTGGATAAGATCAGGTAGTGACAGGCTGGCTGCATGTCTTCCAAACCCATAGTCCACCGCAACGCTGAGTAATGATATTCCTATCAAGTCCAGAACCTACTTTATGCTTCAGAAAATTCCCTTCGAATTATAAATCGTAAAGCGCAAATAGTAAACTGGAAAAGAACGTACCAGAGCAGCAACCATAAACTAGTCATCCCATCCAACCGCGTGAACCAATCTAGCACGAGCATAGAGCCTTGTCGCTACGAAAATTAAGGTAATAGAAGCACCAAACCAGCCAACCCCGTTGATAAGAGCAGCCTTACTGCCATCATCATGAGGCGTGGGGGACGCCATCGTTTTTCTGATGTTGCTCTGAAAATGAAAAGAATCACTCACTGGTTAAGGTGGCGAGACTGGCGTTCAGAATATTTAGAAGAATCTATAGTGGCATTTTTTGTCATCAACCAATCAGCGTTATCATTAACCAACTCTTGGTATACGAGGACACGAGGGCAGATAGGCATGTAGATATATTGACTGAACTATATAGTAGGTAGAGCATACGGATGAAGGAAGAAGTGGGCGAAGGGTAAATACCCATCCACTAGCGCCGGATGGGCCTTTGCCATATCACGACATATACTGGGGAGGATCAGAGACCTTCGGGTGAACTCCCGAGTAGGAGGAATGTGCTGGTGTGGATGGCTACAAGGGTACACTTCTGCCAATAACGACTGGATATGTACATGGCGCAGCTGTTGAAGGTTGCGCGCCCGCAGATAACGATAACACTGCTCCCTTGTGGGAAAGTTAAGGATACTTCTGCCCTGCATAGCATGAAACCAAGCGCCAGTGCGGCGTGTCTTCGGATGAGGCTAGAAGACGACAGGGTTTACGAATGCAGAAAGACCGAATGAGCGACAAAATTCTTCTATGTCTGGTTGTGGCACAGCCTCGCGAAACGGGAAGTCATTGTATCGTTGTATGCAAAAGTCTGATTCAGTTTTCGGGTTTTAGCGAATTTGGCGGGGAAAACCCACAAATCAGCCTCAAATTTGGTGCAAATAGAGCAAATACCTAGATATCATCCTCACATTCCCAAAACATCCCAAAGCTTCATTTTTGAAGCTATACAAATCTCAGTCTCACACGAGAACAATCCTAGATAGTCAGAATGTCTCTCAGATGTATCGAACGCAAAAGAACTCTCTTCAAGACTTTGCTTCATCTAGATGCACTCAAGACTTCTAAGACACGCAAAATTGCTCTTGTATCTAAGAATTCTATCGTACTGTCTTCAGAGATAGAAATCTTCTCATCTTCAATGCTTTCAGATGTAGAAGATCTTTCTTCGCTCAGACTTAATTCTCTCAAGATTTCTCAGCTTAATTCTTTCAAGATTTCTCAAACTTTTCAAGCTGTCAACGTAAATGCATTCATCTTGAGCGAGCTTGTGATCTTTATTGTTAAGACTGCTGCTATTCTTGTCATTTGAAGAGCATGTGTATCATCATCAATGTCATCATCAGCGAAGCTTGACTGATTTAAAGATGAGAATGAGAATGAGAAAAATTTAAATGATAATCAGTTTAAGACTTAAACAACTTCAAAGCAATTCATGAAGCTCATTGCATTGATGAAAAGATGAAAATCAATGAAGTCAAAGTTATTGCTATCACTAAAATTATTCAGATCATTTATGAACATGATAATCAAGTATGAAGTCATTCTCATCATCAATAATGTCTTGCAAATTACTATAAATGATGAAAACAACATCAATCTTCAAGATTTGCATTAAAAGCAAATGCATAAATGCTTTAAGCATATTGATTTCATCAATTTAAAGTGTATGCTAGTATTTATAAAAATCATCATCATCTGATATTTAATAAAGAAAAATGAGTGAATGATTTTGACATTGCATAATTTTTAAAAGAAAGTAGCTTTGAATGTTCAACAGAAGTACTCAATAGATAAAAAGAATGTAAATATTAATTTAAAGCTCATCTTTAATCATGATAAGATTGATATTGCATCTTCAGCACTCATAGCTGAGCTTTCAATGATGAAAATATCACTCACTCAAACAATGAAGCTGAAGAAGAAAGTTGTCAGAATCATGTTTAAATGATACAATCAATGAAGATCAGAATTAATAGTGCTTGATCTTTAGAAATAGCTATAACTGAATATTAAGAATACAGAAGAAGATTGATACAAAAGCTTCTATTTATGTAATGTTCAGAGACTGCGCTAGACTTGAAAAAGATGTGTTTGTGACATGAAAAGAATGTGATGTAAATGAACAAGATGTTGATGAAAGAAAAGAATGTTGAAAAAGAAAAAAAGTGTTGAGTCATATCTGAGTCAAATCTGACTAGCTCGCTGATTAGCTTTAATCATTACGCAGAGAACTCGCTAGCGTTCACTGCGAATTGATTAAAGCTTCAGTCTTGTTCAGTCTTGATACGCTCGTAACATTACTTTCTTCTTCGAAAATTCATGTTCACATGAATGTAGTTCATTTGCTCACTTTTGTTGATAGTTATTTCAATATTTAGCGCAATTTGTTTGAATATAGCTTATGAAATTCGTTCAAAACTTTCTCTGAGTCATCGAATTTTTCTTTATCGACATAGTATCATTCATCGTTTCTATCTAGATCTGTTCATTTGACTTTGTACTGTATTCAACCTTGATAGCGTCTGAAGTTCAATATATCATTTATCTCTCAATGTTCATCATCTTCGATAGTGATTGATCTGAGTGATTCTGAATGTTGTTCTGATAAAGAGTCTTCTGAATATAATTGCAGTAGCTTCAAGCTGAACATCAAATGCAGATGCTTCATGCTGACTGATAGATGAAGATGATAGAAGATACTCACTTTGACAGTGATTTGATAGAGATCTAGCTGTTTGTCTTTCAAATCTTTGCAGAGTCTCGTTGTCTTGACGTTTCTGAAAGATAGTCAAACTCAGTTATTCACTTCATAGATGATGTTTCATTTATGTTTATTGATCTGAACTTTGATGATCAGCTTCGTCTTTTTCAATTGTTGATGATTGAAGTTCAGTAGCTCTTTCATTCAAATAACAATATCGTCTGCTTTTCTAGCTTCAAGTCGTTCATAAGTTGTTTTGTAGTCAATCATATCTGAGTTGAAACTCATTTGAAAGTGAAATTCTTTATTAAAGTAGAAGAAGATCATTGAAGTGATTGAGAAGATATTGAAATTGTCACTGAACTTCATCATAGATATTCATTTAACTCAGTCGTTCTGCATGTAATTGCAGTAGATTCTAAGTTCGCGTTCAACGTCTTGATTGACTCATTTCGATTGATTGTTGATCTCAGAATGATAGACTGTGAATAGACTAGCTGTGATTCTCAGTCGCTTGCAAAGACTTTTTCACATAGTCGATATGAATTGAAAGTCTCTGTTCGAAACAATAGAACTGAGTAAATCATGCAGTCAATAAACGTTTCATAGCATGATTCAAACCGTTTCTTCGACTGAAATGTCATCATTTTCTCAATGACAGAAAACATAGTGACGTTCTTTGATGAGATGACATATGATTGTGCAAATGACATTATAGTCTTCTGACAGAGATAGTTCAGTGATGAAGTTCATAGCTATATCTTTTCAGCGTTTCTGTGAAATCAAAAGAGAATGATGAAGTTCATTGATGCTATTTCTAGAAACTTTGCTTCGCTGACAAGCATGACAGTTTCAAATGTATCATCAAATAGTAGCTTGATGATCTGATCAATAGTAGAAACGCTGAACTAAATCAATGATTCATCTATTGTTGAGATGAAAGATTGAAGGTTGATCATGCACTTCTTGTAGTAATTTCGTGTGCATGTTCTCAGAAACTCACAGTAGATCTTTTCTAAATAGAACGTCATCAATGATCTTGCAGTTCTTCAGGTTAGTAATATGAAATTTGAGCTTGTTTTCGTTTATAACTTGTCTATATTCGCTGCAGAACTCATCTGTTTGATTGATCATTCATACTCGTTGATAAAGATTTGCTTTCAATTCAATAGATAGAACATTGATTCTATCAAGAGTCAGAATAGTCTGAAAATGATCTTCAAGACGTTGAGCTGATTCAGAAACGTTCACTAAAAGCATTCTGATTAAAGCATCAACTTTAGTGTTCATTTTACCTGATTTAAAAATGATCTGAAAGTTGAACTTTGATAAAATGTTCAAATAGTTGACTTGTCATCGATACAACTGTTTGTTTTTCATGAAGATCTTTAAAGTTTGATGATTGATGAACATTTGAATGAGTAGTTCAGTGCATTTCAGCTTGAGTCATCAGTGTTCGAAACATCGAATAATAACTAGCAATTTCTTGTCATAGATGTGATAATTAATTTCAGCGAAGATCATGCTTTTACTGTAGAAGATCATCGAATGAAGAACTTTCTCATCATCATACTGAGATAGTATTTCATCTTTTACATAGTTCAAAGCATCAGTCTTCAGAATAGCTTGTCATTTAAGATCGAAGTGACGAAGTACAAGAGTCGAGCTGACTTGTTTCTTTAAATTGTCAAAGACTTGAACACAGATCTCATTTCAAACAAAAGACGTGTTTTTTCTAGTCAGCTGAGTGAATGATTTAACTAGCTTTGAGAAGTTCTTAATGAAACGAT